>JAAHTG010000626.1_pt1 | contig 29529 bp, 27 predicted proteins | sample 6116081 | NCBI WGS metagenome assembly JAAHTG01 (sample SAMN13939989, study PRJNA603662) | sponge metagenome | isolation source: marine sponge | host: Mycale hentscheli | place: New Zealand | collected 2005 | reverse complement strand
GCGCGCTTTTTTGGCGGTCCACACATCTTCCGCCACAACAGCCACACCCGCCGCCAAATAAGTGTAATTCCCGGACGGGCTGACAACAAAGGAATTTTCTACCCTCAGCGCGCCAATGGCCGCGCTGAAATGCTTGGCTGCGGCTTGCAACAACAATTGGCGCACCGTTGCACCGGCATTGCGCAACAAAGTCCAATTGTCCGATATACTGGTAGAACCGCCAGCGCCCTGAGGTGCCACCGCCCAGGCAAGACCGCCGTCCTCGTTGCGGCGCAGCATCAAAGGCAAAGGCTTCGAGAACACCTGGTCAAAGTCTGCGCCCAGTTCCTCGGCGAACAGCATGGCAAGCGAAGTGTCCACACCCTGCCCCATGTCCGGCGACGGACTGAAAAACACCATGGAATTATCCGGGTTAATCTGGATAAGCGGTGAAATTCTCTCATCGCCCATCGCCTCATGGTCATCCATAGACCGCGCGAGCGCAGACACGGGTGCAGCGATTACAAAGGCACCTGCAGCGAGGCCGTAGGTCAAAAATGACCGCCTGTTTACATTCAAATTTCCCATATCACCCTCCCAAGACCATGAATTTCAGTTTTATTAATGGTATACTATAACGATGGCACATGAGGCTGTCCTATCAGCTCACCGCGTTTTCCGCACCGCCGAACGCATTCCCGGCAAGGTGAATACCGATCGGCGTGACTTCCACAGGTGACACGTCAGTAAAAAGCCGCTAGCCTGCAGCCATGCAAAAGGATTTAGACCTTCAAAAACAATCTGCTAACCCCCGCGCCTACCATGGGGAGCCGCCTGCATTTCTGGCCAAAGTGCCAGCGGCGGCAAGCAACCCTTTTATCTTTGCAGCACCCCACAGTGGCAGGCATTATCCCGCCAGGTTTCACCAGCTATCAAAACTGGATGCGCACCAACTGCGCCTGTCGGAAGACGCTTTTGTTGACGACCTTTATGACGGCGTGACGAATGCAGGAGCGACGCAGTTGGTGGCAACTCATGCGCGCTCGTTCCTAGACCTCAACCGCGCCGCAAATGAGCTGGAACCAGCGATGTTTTCCGGCGACGGTGGCAACTTTGAAGCAGATCTGAATAACAGGGTTAAGGCCGGGCTCGGCGTGGTGCCGCGCATTATCGGTGAAGGCATGCCGATCTATGAGGGACCTATTCCGATCCGGGAGGCCTTTAAACGCCTGGACGAAATATACACCCCCTACCACGGCAAATTAGAAAGCCTTCTGATGGCGCGGCACAAACAGTTTGGCAGCTCAGTATTAATTGACTGCCATTCAATGCCGTCCGGGCCAGAACTGGGCCGCATGGCGCAGGCACAGCCCGATATTGTTCTAGGCGATTGCTGGGGCACAAGCTGTTCGCGCGAAGTCGCCAGCATGGCCGAACGACTATTTCTGGAAGCAGGCTTCAAAGTAAGGCGCAATGTGCCCTACGCTGGCGGATATGCCACCCGTCATTATGGTGCGCCTGCGCGGAACTGTCACGCCCTGCAAATTGAGATTAACCGCAGCTTGTATATGAACGAGAAGACAGTTGAAAAACTGACAAGCTTTAACGATGTGCGACTGCGAGTATTGGATGTGTGCCATTCTATGATCCGGGCCTATGACACACTATACGGCGCGCCGCTCAAAAAAGCAGCAGAGTAACTGCCATACTAGCAAGCCGAATCTGAACCCCAAACTCGCCGCATGAAAAAGAGTCATGCTTTCATCTGGTTAAAGCCAAAAAAAAGGCCACGCTTTCGCGTGGCCCAGGCTCAGGGAGGAAACGCCCACGGAGGGCATCGGCAAGCTATGCTCGCCTGTACCTAAGATAAAACTGCCAGTCCCATTTGCCAAGGGCATGGCCTATAACGAATAGTTGAAAACGCCTTGATATGACCTTAAATCACTGATTTAAAACAATTATATTTGAATTAGTGAAGCTAATTTTTTTTTATGAAAATTCCGGTAATTAATCCGATAAATAGTCAATTCTCAGCTTAAAGGTGTGCGAATCGACTTAAACGATTGTTTCAAATAAGTTTCACACAATCGCAACTTAATCGTCACACAGCAGATTCAAAAGGGGGTTCAAACAACAACGGTGACATCATCATGTTTCCAACTTTGGCTAAAAAGAAGGCCCGCTTCGTCGGCAAAAAAACAATGCCTTCGCAATCCCGACAATTTGATACGGCAATCACTGCAGCCGCGCTGCTACACCCTGAAACCAGTGCCGGACTCCCGAAGGACGGCAGCGACAAATACACGTACCGAGCAGTGTTCATCTCGGATACCCACTTGGGCACCCGCGCAGCACGAGTTGACTTGTTGCTCGATTTTCTCAAAACAGTGCGCTGCGAGCAATTGTATCTTATCGGCGATATCATCGATGGTTGGCAGTTGAAACGAAACTGGTTTTGGGACACCACCCACAATGATGTTATTCGCCGCATACTCAAAATGGCCAAACACGGCGTAAAAGTCGTTTATGTGCCAGGCAATCACGATGAAGGACTACGCGGCTTCGAGGGGCATGACCTTGCAGGGGTGTCGCTCGAGTCCGAGCTCATTTTTGAAGGGGCTGCCGGCAAGCGTTTTTGGGTGTTGCACGGCGACCAGTTCGATGGTGTGGTAAAATACGCCAAATGGCTAGCTCATGTAGGTGACCGCGCTTACGGCCTTCTCTTGCGTCTAAACACTTATTTTAACCGCGCCCGGCACCTGTTTGGCTATGACTATTGGTCGTTGTCCGCCTACCTTAAACACAAAGTTAAAAATGCTGTTGAATATATCGGTAAGTTCGAAGAAGCAGTCGCGATGGAAGCCAAAAGGCGCGGCGTTGACGGCGTAATCTGCGGCCATATTCACCACGCCGAGTGCCGCGACTTTAACGGTACCATATACATGAATGACGGTGACTGGGTGGAAAGCTGCACAGCACTGGTAGAGAACGACGACGGACGCTTTGAAATTTTGCATTGGGCCGACGAGGTTGCCGCACGCGGCGACGGCCCAGCCCCATTCAAAAAACAAGGCCGGAAAAAAAAGAAGAACAAACGCGGCAATAGTCCCCAACCAACCCCAATCCCCCCCCTCGATTCCAGTGGCAGCAGAATAATGATGGACGGCACCCGGCAAATATGGCCCGAGCAAAATAGAAGACTGAATATATGCATCGTCACCGATGCATGGCATCCACAGGTAAACGGCGTTGTCAGGACCCTGAATAACCTGCGCCATGAGCTAGAGGCTGTCGGCCACACAGTGACCATGCTGACACCGCGGCTGTTCAAAACTATTCCCTGCCCGACCTACCCGGAAATTCGGCTCAGCATCAATGCCAGACGAAGGACAGTCCAGCTATTGTCTGGCTACGAGTTCGATGCCATTCACATCGCCACTGAAGGCCCGCTGGGGTGGGCTGCGCGGCGCTGGTGCCTGAAAAACAAGGTGGCCTTCACAACCGCTTATCATACGGCATTCCCGGAGTATATTGCAGCACGCAGCCCCTTGCCTGCTCGCTGGTTTTACCCGATATTTCGCCGCTTTCACGCGCCCAGCGCGGGCGTTCTGGTGGCGACAAAAACTGTACGTACGCTATTGCAAACAAACGGCTTTACCAACATCGTGCCCTGGACCCGCGGCGTTGATACCACCCTGTTCAAACCTCTTGGAACGAATGCGCCGATGATGGAATTGAGCGGTTTCAAGCGCCCGCTGCAGCTGTATGTGGGCAGGGTTGCCGTGGAGAAGAACATTGAAGCCTTTCTGGCCTGCAACACGCCCGGCTCCAAAATCATTGTCGGTAACGGACCAGCACTGGAAACCCTAAAAGCCAAATATCCCGATGCCTGTTTCATGGGCGCAAAATACGGTGACGATCTGGCGCAGTTTTATGCCAATGCTGACGTGTTTGTCTTTCCATCAAGAACAGACACCTTCGGTTTGGTGATGATCGAAGCGCTTGCTGCCGGAACGCCAGTTGCCGCCTATCCGGTGCAAGGGCCACTGGATGTGCTGGGGCCGGGCGGCTGTGGTGCATTCACTGGCTGGAACAAACAGGTTGCGGTGCTGGACAATACCCTGCAAACCGCGATCCATAACGCTTTAGCTCTCAACCGCGACGACTGCACAGCCTTCGCAGAGCATTACGACTGGCCAACGATGACGCAGCAATTTGTCAGTGCGCTGCGGATACAGGCCTTGCCAGACACAAATGAAAAAACCTCAATCGTCGCCCCCGCGACAATTTAGCTTGCCGCCTGCAAGTCCGCCGCGTATAAGGCGCGCAAGTTGAGAAGAAGGGGCTTTATACGCGCGCGGCGCGCGAAGCCTCTTTTTGATTTTTGGCCATTTGGCTGGGCGATATTCGCTCACACCAAGGCCTTGGCACCCGAAAGCAGATACAATGACTAAAGACATTCGCAACATTGCGATCATCGCCCACGTTGACCACGGTAAAACCACGCTGGTGGATAACCTGTTCAAGCAGTCTGGAATGCTGCGCGATAACCAGCGCATGGAAGAGCGGGCGATGGACAGCGGCGACCTTGAAAAAGAACGCGGCATCACCATTCTCGCCAAATGCACCAGTGTTATGTGGGGCGATACGCGCATTAACATTGTCGACACCCCCGGCCACGCTGACTTTGGCGGCGAGGTTGATCGCATTCTGTCGATGGTGGACGGTGTTGTTTTGCTGGTGGATGCCGCCGAAGGCCCCATGCCGCAAACCAAGTTTGTAACGCAGAAGGCCCTCGCTCTTGGTCTACGCCCTATCGTGGTGGTCAACAAGGTGGACAAGCCCGACGGCGACCCGGACAACGCAACCGACCTATGTTTTGACCTGTTCGTTAATCTGGACGCCAATGACGAACAGCTTGACTTTCCGGTAATGTATGCCTCTGGCCGCGACGGCTGGTGCGACAACGACCTGGATGGCCCTCGCGAAAACCTTCACCCGCTGTTTGATAAAGTCATTGAGCATGTGCCCGCGCCCAAAGTGGTGACCGACGGCAATGTAGACAAACCCTTCTCCATGCTGGTCAGCCTGCTGGACCGTGACAATTTCGTCGGTCGTATCCTGACAGGCCGGATCGAGACTGGCCAGGTTAAGGTCGGCTCGCCCATTCATGCCCTGAGGCGCGACGGCAGCGTTATTGAAACTGGGCGCATTTCCAAGCTACTGGCTTTCCGCGGGCTGGAACGTGTACCAGTTGAAGAAGCCGAAGCAGGCGACATTGTTGCCATCGCTGGCCTAACCGAAGCCACCGTTGCCGACACCATTGCGGTGCCCGAGGTAACAGAAGCCCTGCACGCCATCCCGGTTGATCCACCGACACTGGCCATGACCTTTATGGTGAACGACAGCCCGCTTGCAGGCCGCGAGGGCAAACATGTAACCAGCCGGGTTATCCGTGACCGCCTGATGCGCGAAGCCGAAGGCAACGTGGCGATCGAGATTACCGAAGCTGCAAGCAAGGACGCATTCGAAGTGGCGGGCCGCGGCGAACTACAATTGGGTGTGCTTATTGAGACCATGCGCCGCGAGGGTTTTGAGCTGGCAATCAGCCGCCCGCGTGTGCTGTTCAAGCAGGACGAAAACTGCAAGCGCCTTGAGCCATATGAGACAGTTCAAATTGACGTAGACGAAGCCTATCAAGGCAACGTGGTTGAGAAGATGACCCAGCGCAAAGCTGAACTGCGCGGCATGGTGCCTTCTGGTGGCGGCAAGGTGCGGCTGACGTTTGATGCCCCTGCCCGCGGCCTTATTGGCTACCACGGCGAGTTTCTAACCGACACCCGCGGCACAGGCATTATGGCTCGCGCCTATGATCGCTACGACGCATACAAAGGCCCCATTCGCGCCCGCCAACGCGGTGTCTTGGTGGCAACAGCGGGCGGTAAGGCGGTTCAATACGCTTTGTTCTACTTGCAGGAACGCGGCACCATCATGATCAACCACGGTGTTGATGTGTATGAAGGCATGATCATCGGCGAAAACAGCCGCGACAATGATCTGGATGTGAATGTGCAGAAGGCCAAACAGCTGACCAACATGCGCGCATCAGGCAAGGACGACGCCATCAAGATGACCACACCAAAAATCCTGCCGCTTGAAGAAGCGTTGGCCTACATCAACGATGATGAGCTCGTTGAGGTGACGCCGAAGAACATTCGCTTGCGTAAGCGCCACTTGCTGCCGCACGAACGCAAGAAAGCCAGTCGCGCCGTTGAGGGGTAAGCCTTTAAGTCAAAAAACCAAATTCCAAAAAAAAGCCGTATCAAACCCTTGATACGGCTTTTTCATACCTAAATGCCAACAACAGCTAGAAAACAAAGTCTACGCGTTCAAGGTCAGTAAAGTTGATATCTGCGAGGAACACACTGTTGCCTTCACCGAGGTCGAGAAGTATCCCGTCAACACCACCGACAGAATTCTCACTCGCAGCGGCCTGAACTGACGCAAGGTCAGTAAATTCAATCGCCACATCTGACAGATCAAGTACATCGTTTCTAGCATTGAAATCTGTAACAACATCGGTACCCGAATCTACGCCGAAGACAAAAGTGTCTGAACCGTTGCCTCCATTCAGGGTATCGTCACCAGCTCCACCATCGACAATGTCGTTACCATTGTTGCCAACGATATCATCCGCAACAGCGCCGCCCGATATACTATCAGAGCCATTACCGCCGATAATAACGTCAGCACCGGCGTCACCAGATATACTGTCGTTACCGTTGCCGCCATTCAGGGTATCATTGCCAGATCCACCAGCAAGGATATCGTTGGCATTTCCACCGCCGATATCATCGCTGCCACTTCCACCCAAAAGGGTGTCTGATCCATTGCCGCCGGAGATAACATCAGCGCCGGCATCGCCATCAACACTGTCATTGCCATTGCCGCCGTTCAAAGTGTCGTCACCGCGGGTCCCCGCAAGGCCGTCGTTTCCGTTGCCCCCATTGATTACTTCACCAGGGATAGATGTGCCGTATATAATTTGTCCGCTTGCATCAAGTGCGACAATATTTGCCAGCGTCAATCCAACTAGCCCAACCAGAGTATCGTCCAGATCAATCCTAACGCCGGCTGGAACTTCGCTTGCAAACTCAAGCAACGAACTAATGTCCGATACGCCAAATGTATTCGCGCTCAGATCCAGAATGTCGCCATCTTCCAGCCGAAGGTCGAAAATGATTACCCGGTCTCCGATCAAATCCGATGTGACGAAACGATCAGCGCCGCCGCCACCAAAAAGAGAATCGAAACCATCACCACTGATCAATAGATCATCACCTTCACCGCCCTGCAGGTTGTCATCTCCCGCCTGACCGTTCAGTGTGTCATCACCGTCGTTGCCCCGCAGTTCATTGCTGGTGTCATCACCAATGATGGTATCGTTATATACAGAACCCACTACATTCTCGATCCCGATCAGGGTATCAGTGCCACCTTCACCATCATCGTATGCAACGCCTGCAGCCAAATCCACGTGAACACCAACCAGATCACCAGGCACTTGAATGGGGCCACCGTCAACGCCAAAGCCAACATCAAAATAATCTGCTTCATCTGATACACCTTGCGAGCCGTCGAGCGTGTCATCGCCGGCACCACCAGTAAGGAGTGTGGGCCCTCCAAAGCCACCAATCAGTAGATCATCGCCTGTACCGCCACGTGCCTGATCAAACGTTACCGAACCGTCCCCGCTATCGCCCAAGTCAAGCGTATCATTGCCAGCGTCTCCCACCAAAAAATCGTCGCCTGCGCCGCCTAAGACACTGTCGTCGCCTGCGCCAGCGCGTACCGTGTCTGCACCACCCAAGCCGTCGATAGTGTCATCACCGTCGGTACCAACTATTGAGTCGGCATTTTCCGTTCCTTCAAAAAACATAATATTATCCCCAAAAGTTTGAAATCGTACATGCGAATACATGAACGGGTACTTATATTGGGTGTGCTCAAACACAAGCAACACATAAATTGTACAAAATACAACTTATGTGTTGCTTTAAGGAAAACTTGTGTAAAAATTTTAAAAGCTATCGACTTGATAACAAGCTGTATAAAAAGCTCCAGGCGACTGTTGTGTTGTATTTAAGCGCTTTTTCTTTTGGGGGATTAACGCTTGATGTTGTCCAGATTTGCTGGTGGCTCGAACGAAATGCCCGGACCCTCTGGCAGCAACTGAAACTTCAAGTTATGCGAAATGAAATTACCGTCCGGCGTAGCAATAGTGCGCCACAGTGTGACATCGCCGTAAGCCTCTAACTTGCCCAGTGCGACGTTGGAGGCGAAATCATTGTTGAAACGGGAAAGGCAGTTGGCTTGCCCTCATCGTCCAGCTCAAACTTCAATACCTCTGTGCCGTCCAACGAAAGCGTAAGTGTGCCGCCCTCAAGCCCATACCCAACGGCCGGGTCACCGTTGGCGGCCAGATGCAACAGCCGGTAAGGCGAAGCGATCCAGCGTTTATGCTCGCCGGCTTGAAACTCGTCACTGTAGGGCGCGGTTTCGTCCTCCCGTATCCACCAGCCATCATCGCCGTTCAAGCCGCGAAGCTAGCGCAAATCCTGGTTTTCCACTCGCACCATCACCCGCGGCCGGTCAAAATCAACCCATACCTGATGGGTATATGGCAGGCGCGCCCACCCAGATGGATCAAGAGTTTGTCAGCTGCTTCTTGCGCATCGTCGGACAGGACGGAAGGAACCGGTACTACCACCAGCCAAACTAACGCGATGTAAAATGACTGTATAACTTTCATCCCGATTCCCCTCGTCCTCAACCACTAGCTAATCACGCGGATTAGGCTGAACAAGTCAAACGCATTGCGATCAATCAATACTAAACAGCGGCAAAAGCTGGGTTGATTCACCCGCTTGATTAATTGCTCGCCGGTTTCTACCCGCTCAGAATGGCGATCGGTCAGGTAATCCGAGTTTCCGCGCGTGAGCAGGGTAAATTTCACCAACTCCTCCAGCACATCAATCAACACGTTATTGCTGCCGGCAATGTAGCGAAGAAGCAGTAGTCAATCTTGTAATGTTTCGACGCCTGACCATATCAAAATAGATCATCTTAATTTTTTGTTGCCCGTCGCCCTTATGCTCAGGAACAAATCATGCACCGAAATAGATTGCCCTTCCTCTTTGTTACGGTTTTTTCCTTTATCCTAATATCCATGCAGGGCGGCGCATTAGACGATGCAAGCCAGAGCATTCAAGAACTCAAAAATGCCCGGCAAGATGAAAGCCCGGTCGCATTAAAACGCATTCTGGCGCAATCCCTTGGTAACTCCGTTGAAAAGAAATTATCTCAGGCATTTCTAGATAGCCGAATATCCTCTGACTTAAACGCGCTGCAAACCCTTGAAAGCTGGTTGCAAAACCACCCCGCTGCGCCGCCAGAAGATCGCCTTTTTGCCTATAAGCAGTTGGGAAGCAGGTATATGGCCTTCACCCTGTACGCCAAAGCCACTGATGCCTATGAGAAAGCCGCCGCATTAACCGAAGGCAACCCAGATAGTGACCTGGAAGATGCTTTGGATCTTGCAAAAATTGCAACCACCGTTCCTCCCATTCGCAAAAGAGGCGCAACAGGTGCCGAACTGAATCTTGAGCGAGACCTTGCGCGTTTAAATCGTATACATGTGGATATATCAGGCACGATTAGCCCCATGATTATCGATACAGGTGCCGAAATTTCAGTGGCTGCTCGGTCCGTTGCAGAGAAATCAAACATGCAATTTCTGGACGGCGATGTCACTGTTGGCACCACCACTGATAACGTAGTGGGACAACTTGCCGTATCAAATACAGTCGATATAGGCGGCATGGTTTTCCAGAATGTACTTTTTCTGGTGCTGCCTGACGACCTGCTTACCTTCGCAGATGGTCAATATTTTGTAGATGGCATCATTGGCCTACCTATTTTTATTACAGCGCAGCGCATGGGTTGGACTAAAAAGGCGACCAAACTCTTGCTGGGTGATAAAGTTCATTTGAGTGACGACAAACGCACACCAATATATTGGCACGACGGCGGTATGGCCTTAGAGCTAAAATACAACGAGGTTGCCTTCCCTGCATTTTTCGATTCAGGGGCATCAAGCAGTTCAGGCACAGTTCTTTTAAAAAGCTTACTGAGTGTCCGCGACAAAAGCTCACTCCTCACCAATACGGAAATCCGAACCGGCGTGGGCGGTGCAGTTGAGACCAAAACTCATAGATTACCTGAAATCACTTTGGCACTGGCAGGCGAAAATGTGGTTCTTACCAACATCCGCGTTGCCAGCGAAAAGCTAAACGAACCGGATGGAGACATTGCGATTATCGGCTCCGATATTCTCGCGCGAACACAATCTTTCTTCATTGATTTCAAAGCTATGACATATGAGCTGGAATTGGCTCCAAGTGAATAGAGCAAAGAAACGCAATAGACATAAACACCTAGAGCTTGGTTTGGTTGACCCGAGCGATGAGCTGCTCGCCGGTTTCAACCCGCTCGGAGTAGCGGTCAGTGAGGTAATCTGAGTTCCCACGCGTGAGCAGGGTGAATTTCACCAGTTCTTCCAGCACGTCAACGATGCGGTTATAATAGGGCGATGATTTCATACGGTCATCGTCATCGAATTCCATAAAGGCCTTAGCCACCGAAGACTGGTTTGGGATGGTGATCATGCGCATCCAGCGGCCCAATTGGCGTAGCTGGGCAACCACATTAAACGACTGCGACCCACCGCACACCTGCATGACCGCCAGGGTTTTACCCTGGGTTGGCCGCACAGCGCCCAGCGAAAGCGGCACCCAGTCTATCTGCGCTTTCATAATACCAGTCATGGAACCATGTCGCTCGGGCGAGCACCATACCTGCCCCTCGGACCATGTCATCAGCTCGCGCAGCTCGGCCACCTTGGGGTGGGTTTCATCTGCACCATCGTCCGGCAGCGGCAGGCCGCTGGGGTTAAAAATGCGTGCCTCGGCCCCCATTGCCTCCAGCAATCTTTTGCTTTCTTCTACCACCAGCCGGCTGAAAGACCGATCGCGCAGTGAGCCATACAGCAGCAGGATGCGCGGTGGATGGGTGGCATCTGGTGTGCTCATGTCGCTGGCCACAGGCACACGGAAATGCGCGGTTTCAACGTTGGGAATGTCGTCTTTGCTCATGGTGCGGGTTTCCGTAGTTTGGAGGGTAAACGCTTCACCCCTTGCGGACGCACTATTGACCGCAAAAGCCATGTTTTTTCAAGCAAAACCTTGAAACGGGCTGGACGCACGCCCACATGAAAAAGTATAAGAAAAACACTTAAACGATAGATCGACATAAGTCGGCGTTCGACAGACGAAGGAAAATAAAATGCAACAGCAACAAAACACCCCTGTTTTGGTGGGCTACGGCGTAACTAAAGCCGAAGCCGCAAAAATCCGTCAAGCAGCAGAAGCAAGTAACAGTCCGACCCGTTCGCGCGGCGGTTTGTTTGCCAGCGTTCGCCGGGCTTTTCGGTAAAACAGGCATTTCGCTAACAGCTGACAATAGTCTCGATTATAATCGTTGAACAGCGGATGGTACAGTTCCACCCGTTGCGATGTGTATGGGCAATGTATATGGTGCGCCCTTGACATATGAACGGTGTCAGGCAGATTAACGCGGCACCTTGTCTGCGAGCAATCAACCCGGCGAATTCCATATGGCACTACACCCAGATCACGATGCGCCGTCCCACCGTTTCTCGCCCACCCAAGCGACAGAGGCCGTTGCCGTCGCCCTCGCTCAACCCAGTATTGAGGGCGTTCTTGCAGGCCTGCATGCCTTTGAATTTGACTTTGCCGAACGCTTTGAATGGCCGTGGATGCGCTGGCGGCACCTAAGCGACGATGACCCGGCCTATCTGGCGGCCCTGCCCCAAACGGCTCCAACCCTTTCGCAGGATATTGAGCAAACCATTCTCAACTCGGCGCTGGATATGCGGCGCGGCGGCACGCCAGACAATAACGGCATGGCAAGTGCCCGCGCATCGCTGTTCACAGATGCTAGCGATCTTATGCAGGCCAGCGCGGCGCTTGGCCCCAGTCTTCAGTTGGAACTGACACTGACCGCATACCATGAGCGCAAGTGGCAAGCAGTTGAGCTGCTGGCCCTGCGGTTGTTGGCAACGGGCGGGACGCTAGCCCAAAACGCCCGTACCCTGCTAACCGATATGGTGTTTTTTGCCGTTTACCGCCGCCATATGCCCGGCTATGTGGACAACCCCAGGCACCTATACGACCAGCTTGAGGCGCTGAAAAACAAGCCAGAAATGGCAAAAACTCTGGGCGGCGACAGCACGTCTGCCATCCTGTACCGCGCGAATATGCTGGCAATGAAGGGCAATTTCGAGGCTGCCTTACCACTCTATGCAAATGCAGCGAGCGCAGGTGGCTTTGTCAGCCCGGTTTTCCCTCACGCGCAAGTTCTTCTGCCGCTTGAGGGCCTTACCGAGGACAAGCGCACTGAGGACATGCAATGGTACCACGCACGCAGTAAAACGGAGTTTGTCTATAGCCATCCACCGGAAGGCGAACACGCCCTGATGGTCGCGTGCGAGCAAAGCTATTTTGACCAATACGGCGATATCTATTGCCAGATTGTTGGGTACACCAACCCGGACGCGCTGATCCATTTTCATCTGATCAATTTCCCAGCGGACCGCACACCGGCGGTTGCCCGCCTGCGCGAGATGGAGCGCGCGTGCAATGTGCGCATCAACCACACGTTTGAAGACAGCGAGTTTATGGCAAAACGCCCGCAGTTGAAGGGCGGCGTGTGTGTGCACGCGCTATATCTATCTGCCTGACTATCTGCAGGCCTACGGCGGCGTTACCATTACCGATATCGACGGGTGGCTACTCAAGTCAATCGATGACCTGTCAAATTTCGACAATCACGACAGTTTGGTGGCTAGTTGGATTTGGCGCAAAAATACGGGTTACTGGCGCTTGCCGTGGGGCAATCTGTCAGGTGGTTTTTGCTCAATCAAATCATCCGAGACCAGCATTCGGTTCGCGAGCCTTGTTGCCCATTATCTGGCCCGGCTGTTTCAGCGCAATGCCTACCACGGCAAGCCGCTGTTTTACGCCGATCAGGCAGCGCATTTCCTGTGCTTGCGTTACGCGCAGGAAAACTGGGGTATGAACGTTGGTTTCATAATGGGCGGCTTTGCCCAAAGCGTCGAGCTGCCATTTCAAGGCCGGAACGAAGGCAAACGTGCCGCCATGCAGGCGGTGCTGGAAAAACTGAAAACCGGCGGTTAACGGTCTAAGGTGTGCAGCTTTATAGCGTATCGAGATAAGCCAGAATTGAAACAATACAGGAAATGCCCGGCCAGCCGGTTGAGCGGCTATCCGCGTATTGAACCGACAGCGCCACATATAATGCCTTTTTTGAACCGTCAGTTTCAAATTCATCGTTGCCGTTGATGTAATTTCTCGGCGTAATTTTCGCGTTGTTGTTGATTGTGTATTTACTCCAACCGCAATAAACCCAATTGCCCTGCGATGGTGTACTGCAGGATGCGGGACGGTAGGAAGCAGGAGCGCCGCCAGGGAAATGGACCGAATTCGCAGGCAGCAGAAATTCTTCCAGGTCGTCTTTGCGCCACGCGCTTCTTCGCCTACTGTACCTGACGTTGTGGGTTGTACTTGTCCAGGCATCGCCAGCTGTATTGACCATAATCCGAACGCGCGAAGGTAGCCTGAAAAAACACTGAATCTGCGAAATCGCTGCTGACTGAGCCGACGCCTTCAGCGTCAGCATCATCGGCAAACCTGCCGCGCCCAGCTTCAAAAGCGCGCGTCTATCGGCTAGCTTATCTTGCTCACCGCTTTTGTTTTCCAACAGCTGGACAGAGGAATTCTGACGATCTTCCATGGGCACCTTACCGATATATTTGCTTTTACCCGGCGCTCAAAACGAGCCGTGCCCCAATCAGAATTTCGCCACTGTATGCGACAATCATCGATTTTACCAAAAAAAATTGTGTCAATTTGTGTCAGAGTTTTTCCGGATCAAACCGATGCCGCCAACCGTCCCCTCAAGTGCGCCAACACGGGCGCAGATGTATCGCATTCCAGTGCCGCCTTAAAGCAGGCGGCGGCGTCGGTCGGCCGTTTCAACATGCGCAAAAGCTCGCCGCGAGCAATATGATACGGCGCATAATCATGCAACCGTTCGTGCTTTGCCAAGGCTTCCAGTTTCAGGAAGGCCGCCTCGGGCGCTCCGGAAAATGCTTCGGCCACACAGGCGTTTACCGCCACAACAGGCGAGCCGGTCATAGCTTCAAGGTTGGCGTAAACTCCAAGAAGTTGCTGCCAGTTAGTCGCAGCAAAATCAGGCGCTGAAGCGTGGGCAGCCGCGATCGCTGCTTCCAAATGATAACGCGACAGTTTTACAGCCGTTTGCGCAGCCTTCAAATACGAAAAGCCCATATTTATCAGGTCCCGGTTCCACAGCGCACGGTTCTGGTCACGCAGTAAGACCACCCCACCGTCCGCATCGGCGCGGGCGTCAAACCGTGATGCCTGGAACACCAGCAAGGCTGCCAAGGCGTTTGCGTCAGCACTGGCGGTCTCGCGAGCATCTGCAACTGCCATTGCCAACCGCAGGGCTTCTTCTGCCACGTCGCGTAGCACCAACACCGCGCCGCGGCGCGGTGCGTAGCCCAGACTGAACATCAGGTAGATTACCTTCAAAACTGTTGGCAAGCGTTCCCGCACTTCAAAGCGACTAGGACCATCCGTGATCGACGCGCCGGTTTGCGCTGCCTCATACGAGCGCAATTTGCGCTTGGCGCGCGCCAAGCGCTGACCAACGGCAGCTTCTTTTTTTAAAAACAACGCGCCGATATCGCGGGCGGTAAAACCGCTGACCACCTTAAGCGTTAACATCAGCTGATCTTCGGGCGCTATCTGCGGCTGGCAACAAAGAAAAATCAGCTTCAATTCAGGGTCGGTAATGCGCGCACCGAACAGCTGGCCGTGGGTCTGGTCTTTTTGTTGGTCCTGAGATTCAGGGCCGGGGCGATCGCTGACCTCCTCCAGCCACGGTTGTTCGCGCCCTTCTTTACGCAAACGGTCATAAGCCTTGTTGCGCGCCACACGGTTAAGCCATGCCGCCGGGTTATCAGGCATCCCTTTATAAGGCCAAGCGGCCATCGCGGCGACGACAGCATCCTGCACGACATCTTCCGCCATTTCCATGCGCGCGGGCCCAAGCTTGCCGACCAGAAGCGCCACCAGCCGTCCGCGCTCGCGCCGCGCCAATCTTTCCAGCTGGTGGTGGATGACCTCAAAAGCCAATTCCGGTTCAGTTACGTCAGGCATAATACTCCTGCAAGGCTGTTGGTGTCCTGGCTTAGTCAACCGCGTGGATTTCGCGAATTTCCAGGCTACTGTTATGCACCATATGCGGGCATGTTTTGGCGATTTCTACAGCTGCATCGTAGTCTGCTGCTTTAATCATCATCACGCCGCCCAGCACCTCGGTCAGCTCTGCCATAGGGGCATCATGCACTTCCACGCCGCTATCGGTTTTGCTCAGCAATTTCCCCGGGCCGTCTGCCAGTTTTTCTCCGCCGGTATAGATACCTTCAGCGGTCAACTTTTCGGTCCAGGCAATGTAATCGGCGATGATTGTCATATAATCATCTTCCGATAGGTCATCATACCGGTCAGGGGCGTGGTTCAACAGAAGCATATATGTATTCATTGTTTTTTCTTTCTCTGGGCGCTAGGCGTTGCCTGAGCGCTGGGCGTCACTTGAGTGTTTCAGTCAGAGAGGTTTCTCTGATCAATCAGACACGGCTTTGACCACCACATCTGTCACCATGACGCCGCTCGCTCTTTAATTTTGACACCTGAGCCGCAAAAAATCATCCGCCAAATACTAAATATGGTCACGGCTCATGTCGTTCGGCCCGGACAGATAACAAAAAAGCCCCCATGCGGCCTGCATGTGGGGCTTCTATCACTTGCCGATTGTCCATTTTTTCAGGTACGCAAACGCTCCAGAAAATTAAACACAGCGCTTTCCAACACGCCCGCCTGTTCGGTTAAACCACCTGACGCAGTGTTAACAACATTGGCAGCACCTGCGCTGCGCTCTGCCATTTCCTGCACTCGGCCTACATTCTGGCCCAGATTTGCAGTACCCTGACTGGCGTTTTGAACGCTGCGGCTGATTTCGCCGGTAGATGCCTCCTGCTGAACCACGGCGGCGGCAATCATGCCGGAAATTTCACTTACCTGTTTGATCGCATCACGGATGGAACTCACCGAGGATACAGTATCGTTAGTCGCCGTCTGCATGGCGCCCACTTGTTCTTCAATTTCCTGGGTTGCCTTGGCGGTTTGATTCGCCAGCGACTTGACTTCGCTTGCAACTACGGCAAAGCCTTTGCCCGCGTCACCCGCGCGCGCGGCCTCAATGGTAGCGTTAAGCGCAAGCAGGTTGGTTTGCTCGGCAATTTCATTGATCAGGGTGATAACTTCTGCAATCCGGTCTGAGGCAACAGACAGAGAGCCGACCCGGTCTTCCGCTTCGCGGGTTACATCCATGGCGTTCATGGCGGTGCTGTTGGCAGATTCGACCTGGGTTCGAATTTCCCCGATCGCCCCGGTCAGGCCTTCTGTTGCCTCGGCTACTGATACCATATCCTGACCAGTTGCGTCGGTTGCCGACGCAGCGGCGTTTACTTCAAGCCCGGTTTGATCGATGGCTTCAGTCATGGTGTCAGATGCCATTTGCAGTTCGGCAACCGACCCGGACAGTGACTGGATTACGCCCGAAATTTCGCTTTCAAAACTGCTGGCCAATTCGCTTTGCAATTGACGCCGCTCCGCCGAAGATTTTTCTGCCTGCTGTTTTTCTTCAGCGATTTTTTTCTGCTCGGCGGCACGCTTTGCATCGTCTGCAATGCGCTCAGCGTCCTCACGTGCAAGACGAGCCGTTTCCGCTTCCTCGCGCAAACGTCTTGTTTCAAGTGCGTTTTGCCGCAAAAACTCTGCCGCTCGTGCCATGGCCGCAATACCGTCACCGTGGTCGGTACCCGACAATGGTTGGTCATATTTGCTTTCGGACAGATCGGTTAGTTCACTTTGTAGCTGCCGCAGCGGACGCATTACGCTGTTAGTGATTAATACCGACAACGTTATAATCAGGGCAAACAAAATGCCCGTGTATATGTAAACGGTCGATTGATGCGATTCTGCTTGCGCAGCCGAAACGATTCCTTCGTTCAGCTCCTGTACCAATGAACTATACTGCCAGACGATAAAAATCGTGCCTAACAACGAGATGATTGTTAGTGCCCAAATTCGTACATTTACTTTAAAGTTTCTTAGAAAATTGATCACGTAAACTGCCCCAAAACACGTTTTATGTTGCCTGTTGGTTGGCATTGCCGGCGTTGCAGAAGAATCAGCCCACTTAAAAGCAATTTCAAGAAACCAACTGGTCAAAGTCCCAATATAGTGTCGATTCAGAAGCCAGCCCTTGAATCGGTCAGCTTCATACTTATGTGTTTTAGATAACAAATTATAAAAAAAGACTTAACAGCGAGGTAAGAGGAGGACCAGATGCGCCTACTATTGGCGATCATAATACCACCAATCGTATTTTTCACCATCAACCGCCCGTTTCAGGGACTATTTTGCGCACTTTTGTGGCTAACCATCATTGGGTGGCCCGTGGCAGCAATTTGGGCAATTTATAGCCTTAGCCAATACCGGAATGACGAATTGCGGCGCGAAATGGACTATGGCCGCCGTTACGGTCGTTACTGATTCGCAACGAAGTTGAGGGAGAAAATTCATGGGCATTATTGGATCAATATTAATTGGGGCCGCCGCCGGCTATCTGGCGGGCAATATTTTGCGTGGGCGAGGCTACGGCGCAATTGGTAACATCATTCTCGGTATCTTCGGTGGCCTGATCGGTGACTTTTTGTTCGGCATTGTTGGCCTTGGGCCAACCGGATTAGCGGGTGACCTGATTGCAGCCACCGTAGGGTCAGTGATTTTGGTCTTTGCTTTCGGCAAAAAAAGGCACCAACACGATGACAGCGAAGACGACGAGGATTACCGCGAGACCAGAAAACGCTACCGCGAAGCAGGCCGCAGCCGGCGCGAACACCACCGCCGCTCCTACTAGCCAACTGATCAGTTGAAACGAGACGGCGCGTACCAATTCTGCTCGGCACCAAACGCTTTGATGTCGTCGGGCACGGCGTGACCCAAAATCAAACTGGCCGCCAGGCGCGACCAAGCCGGGGAGGTTTGAATGCCAAACCCGCCTTGGCCAACGCTCCAGAAAAAAGCGTCCGAGGACCCGTCGAACCCGATAACCGGCGTGCGGTCAGATGCGAATGTGCGCAGACCGGACCATTTTGCCTCAACCTTAGTCACCGAAGATCTCGTTGCGCGCTCAAAATGATCAACTGCAAGCGCCACATCTTCCAACTCAGGCTGGCTGTCACAGGGCGGGCTTACCGTCTGATCCGCTGGCGAGAGCAGATAGCCGATGCCCTCTGGCTTGAAGTAAAAGTCTTCATCAAACTACATTACAATGGGCAAATTTTTATCAAATGGCAGCCCGCGTGGATTTGGCACCGTCACCAATGTTCGCCGCAAGGGTTCCAACCCGATAGGCAGTAAGCCACACCTTTCAGCGATCTGGTCACCCCAGGCACCGGCGCAGTTTACAATGAACCGCGTCCGAATGGTTTGGTCGGCCAGCTGCACAGTCCATATACCATCATTGTAAGCGGCATTTTCAAACCCTGCCCCCAGCAAAACCTTTGCGCCCATTCGCTTGGCTGCACGCAAGTATCCCTGATGCAGAGCCGCCACATTCAAATTGCCGCACTCGCTATCATAGATACCGCCAACAAAATGCCCCGCTGCCAATTGCGGCAGCTTTGCTGCTAGCCCAGCACTGTCCAGCAGCTGGATATGCGGCAAGGCACCAACTATGGATTCGTAGTCCAAGAGCGCGCGTGCTTTTTGGTTTTCATCAAAAACATGAACAACGCCGAGATCGTTTATCAACGGAGCTTCCGAGAAGCCAATTGGTGGCGTATGAAAAAAATCCTTCGAGCCTGACGTCAGCGGCTGCACCTTTGCGCCGCCATAAGTTTCTGCGTAAAAGGCCGCCGACCTGCCGGTGGTGTGATAGTCAGCCTGGCTTTCCATATCACACACCAAAACATCACCGTGCCCAGCCAACCGGTATGCCAAGCCTGCACCGGCAATGCCTGCACCTACAATAAGAAAATCGACAGTTTGCATCATCGCTCCATTGATCTTTACGGGCTTGTTGTGGTCTAACATGTGCGTCTTTGCAACCCGTCTGGTCTGCGAAAATCGAACATCAAAATAAATTCTGCGAGTTAATCAATGAATAGCAGCCTGTCAAACGCCGAAACCGAGGAACTCAAAGCATTTGCCTGCACGCTCGCTGACGCAGCTGCCGAAGTGTCTCTCAAATATTTTCGCCAGCCGGTTGCGGTTGATAACAAACTTACGGACGGCGGATTTGACCCGGTTACCAAAGCCGACCAGGGTGCAGAGCAGGCCATTCGCAGGCTGATCGAAGCGCGCTACCCCGAGCATCAAATATTCGGCGAGGAGTTTGGCCGCAAGCAAACTGACAGCCCATTTGAATGGGTTTTGGATCCCATCGATGGTACCCGTTCTTTCATTTCGGGCCTACCCACCTGGGGCACACTTATCGGCCTTCGACTCAACGGCGAACCGATTATCGGAGTGATCGATCAGCCCTATGTCGGCGAGCGCTATCTGGGCTGGACAACCGGGACCACCCTAAACGGCAATCCCATCCAGACAAGGCCTTGCGTCGACCTAACCAGTGCCACCTTGTCGACCACGGACCCGGACCTGTTCACTGCGGCCGAGCGACCATTGTTTGACCAGTTGCTGGCTGACAGCAAATTGGTCCGCTACGGACTGGATTGTTACGCTTACGCTATTCTATCCAGCGGATTTTTCGATGTGGTGATCGAATCCGGCCTACAACTGTACGATATGATGGCACTTATCCCGGTAATTCGTGGTGCCGGTGGCTCGGCAACTGGCTGGTCTGGTGAAAGCCCGGGATCATCTGGTCGATTACTCGCCGTCGGCGACCCATCGCTAGCAAAGCATCTGCTAGAGAAAACCAAAGCCTTTGACCAAGCTTAAGCCAAACCATTGCATTGTCGGCGAATTGTGACATAGTCTGCACCAGCAGGTGTAGAAAGCCGTTCCGCGCTTTCTTCGTTAACGGAGTGACCCTTGGGACGCCCGACAAAATTTAACAGAGATGACGCAATTGAAATTGCGATGAATGTCTTTTGGGCAAAGGGATATGAGCCGACCTCTGTCTCTGACCTTGCTAACGCTATGTCGATCACCCGTTCCAGTTTTTACAACAGCTTCTCAGACCGTGAAGCTATGTTTGCAGAAGCATTGGCCCGCTACGAAAGCGATGATAGTGACCTGCCGTTAACAAGCGATATACCCGGCGGGCGGGCGGGCGACAGCCTCCATTTATTCTTCAACTCAATTTGCGAGAAGCTTGCAGCCGACCCAATGGCGCGCGGCTGCATGATTATCAATTGTCTTGTTCAATCAAGTGAAGATAAACCTGCACCGCTCGGGGTTCGTGCCTGCACCGAAAAAAAACGCAACCAGTTTATCACCCGTATTGAAGAGGCGAAGGCAGAGGGTGCGATTGACCAGGCTACAGACACAATAACTCTTGCCACCAGCCTGCTGACCTTCCTGGTGGGCATAAATGTAATCGGCAAAACTATTCGGGATGTAGATACACTGAAGGCAACGGCGCGCCAATTCCTGGAAAATTCGGGCTTTCCCAGCCCACTTAATTGACAGCTAAATTGCTTCATTGTCCCAGCGACGGCTAAAGCACTGAAAAGTCGGGGCCGTTTTTTAAATCAATAAATTCGGCGATTGCTTCCCAAACCCCTGCGCGGTGCTTGTCCGATTCTTTCAAAATTTCATGCATTGCTCCGTCGACCCTCACCAGACGGCCATGGGGCAGATGCGTTGCAATGTCACTTTGCGCATCGTTATCAACAATCTGATCTTCGCTTGCTTGCAATATCAATATCGGTGCATTGATTTTTTCGGCGTAGCCGGGTGCGTTCAAAATATCGCAGGAACGCATGGCCTCCAGCAGCCATTTGTAGGTCACACCACCCACCGCCAGCCGCCGGTCTTTGGTGTTAATGAAATGATCTTCGTCTTTAAAGCGTTCATCATCATGGGTCAGTTTTTTGCGCCAAACCCAACGCCCATCTTTGAAAGCGGTATGCCCCGGTACATAAGCAGAACCCAGTCCAACAAATGTCATGATGAACGAAAGCATATGTGTAATAACCCGCGGCACGCCGCCCGCCGCAATGCGAACCATTGGTGCCACCAAAATCGCGGCATCTGCATCGCGCGGATGGTCATGAAGGAATCTGAGTATCACGTGGCTGCCCGCTGAATGCCCCATCAATATGTAGGGTTTGGGCATTTTGCCCGCTATGGCCTTTTCAAACAGCTGATGAACATCCTCAATATGAGGGTCGAAACTTCTTACATAATGTTTGTCGCGGTTCGGATGTACACGCGACGACATGCCTTGCCCACGCAGGTCCATAGCGGCACAGGCAAAACCAAGCCCGTTCCAGACATGGATATCTTCAATGAATTTCTCGATAAACTCAGTCCGGCCAGGCATGAAGATGATAGTGCCCTTGGTCTCAACCACTTTGCTGGCAGGAAACCGGGCAAATCGCATCGATTCGCCGTCCGACGAATTAAAATAGTTGAAAATCGCGTCTTCGGGTGGTTCCCGGCGCTGTTGCTTGGCCTGTGCCAACAATTCAGGCGAAGGATACTTGTCTACACTCACGTCTCGCCCCGCCTTCCAGCAGTCACAAAGGTTCTTACCGACCCCCGGTTGTATCGTAGCCACTATCGAGGTGTTGGTACAACCCCTAATCTTAGGTAACTCCAATAAATATTATCAGCGGCAAAAACCAATGCACTTCAGCACACGGGCCAACAAAGTCAACTTTATACTTTCATGTAATGCATTGTTATTTATGAAAAGAATACACTCTCAGCAAAGAAACGACACACTCATCCCGGCGCAATCGAAGCGATCGGATTTGCCTAAATTATGACTACAATTGTCCACTTTCGTTTACAAAATTTTGTGATTGTGGCCATAGAGTCGCCCTTCTGTATCAGGCAACAGGCAGACACATGAAACCAACATCACACATGCGACTTTCGCTCAAAAAGCTAGGGCAATGCCTAATCAAAGACGAGCGCGGCAGCCTTATTCCAGCCGTTGCAGGCGGCATGCTTGTACTCACTGGTGCAGCCGGACTAACGGTCGACGGTGCACGTATGTTTTATGTAAAAGACGTGTTGCAAAAATCACTGGACAGTGCCGGGCTGGCCGCTGGCCACGCGCTTGATGTTGATAATATGGAAGCAGACGCCCGTGAGTTTTTTGACGCCAATATCGCATCGGTGGACAATGTTGCCGCAGATGCAAACATGGTCATCACGGTCAGCGACGACAATGAAGTGATCACCCTAAGCGCCGACGCAACGGTCAGCGCCACCTTCATGAGCATATTTGGTTTCGGCGACATCACCGTTTCCGCAAGCACCGAAATTACCCGCGAAACCCGCGGCATGGAATTGGTGCTTGTTATGGACAACACCGGGTCCATGCGCCATGACGACAAAATTGACACCATGAAAGAAGCGGCGACCAATCTGATCGAAACCGTCTACGGCGACGAGGAAACAAATACCAATTTGTGGGTTGGGGTCGTGCCCTATATCACCCAAGTGAATGTTGGCAGTGCACATGACGGCTGGTTATCCGCAGACGGACAAACTCTTGTCGACACCGGTTTTCCCGACACCGAATGGATGGGCTGTATTGCCGCCCGCAGTGATGGCCTTGATGAAACTGACACACCTCCTACAGACGAGCCGTTCGAGCCCTATTATTGGCAGGACACGGACTATGCTGAAGGCTGGTACTATAAATCGGGCTGGCAATTTACACATTACGACAACAACTGGGTTGATGAGGACAACGGTGATGAAATTACCATCGTCGAATCAAACGACAGGGACAATTCAATTGGCCCCAACCGCGGTTGCGGCGAACAGATAACACCGCTGGTGGCAGAAAAGACTAAGGTACTGGACGCCATTGATGACATGGCACCCTGGTCGTTCGGCGGCACCGCAACACCCATGGGACTGGCCTGGGGATGGCGAGTTCTCAGCCCGCGTTGGCGCGGCCTGTGGGATGGTAGCGAGCCCGAGCTTCCTGTCGACTATGCCACGCCGTTTATGGACAAAGTGATTGTAGTGCTAACCGACGGTAAAAATGAATTTATCCCACCTTCTACATGGCCGGATCCATTTCCCGGCATATCAGATTATACCGCCTATGGCCGCGCCGCAGATATGGGCCACGCATCGGTCTCCGAAGCGCGCGACGATCTGGATGACCGCTTTGACCGCATTTGCGCAAACATCAAAAATGATAGCGTGATTATCTATTCAATTACCTTTGGCACAACACCAGACGCAACGGTTCAAACAGCCTTTGAAAACTGCGCCACCAACCCAAGTTTTTATTTCCATGCACCAACGGCTGCTTCGCTGGACGCTGCGTTTGAAACCATTGGCCGTCAATTATCAAATCTGCGACTCTCAAAATGAGGGGGGTGGCAAAATGATAAGCTGGCCCAAATTGTTACGCATGAAACGCCTTGCACGAGACGAACAAGGCAGCGCCATGGTCGAAGCGGCGCTTGGCTTGCCAATTCTGCTGACCGCCTTGATCGGCGTATTTGAAGTCGCCAACTTCTTTTTTGTCTCGGCGTCAGTTGAAAATGCTGTGCTGCATGCCTCTCGCTTCGGTGTAACCGGCGGCGCAGACGACGGGGTAACCCGCGAAGATCAGGTGCGTGCAATCATTCAAGAACAAACATTCGGCATGGTTGATATGGACACTGTGGTGATTGAAACGCTGGTGTATGAACAATTTGCCGATATCGGCGAACCCGAACCCTTTACCGACCAAAACGACAGCGGGGATTACGACGAGGGAGAACCTTATGCCGATGTTAACGGCAACGGTGTGTGGGACGATGATATGGCAATAGCTGGTCTTGGCGGCGCGGGCGACATTGTCCTCTATCGCATCAATTATGACGCCAACAGTTTAACTGGGTTTATGGATTGGGCGCGCCGCGCGCTCAACATCAGCTCTACCGTAGCGGTGCGCAATGAGCCTTTTTAGTAACTTGAACAGGGTCAAAATAGCGCAGGGTTCCACCACAAATATCGAACCTCCTAAACCGGGGCGGTTAGCAATGTTGCTGCGCAGGCTTAAACGGAATGAACGCGGTGCTATTTTGACCGAACTGGCATTGGCGATACCAATGTTTGTCTCGTTCCTGACCGGAGTCGTTGAAGTGGGCAACTATCTGCTGGTAAATTTGAAATTGCAGCATTCGGTTGTTTCCATTGCCGACCTCGTCACCCGGGACGAAGAAATCTCGGAAGATGTCATGCAGGACATCTTCTCCGCAGCACCCTTTATAATGGCTCCGTATGAAATGGGTGCAGATGCCTTGGTTATTGTTACTGCAATCAGCCAGACAGAAGATGACCCAGCCAGCATCTATTGGCAACGCCTTGGCGGTGGTTCGTTGAATGCTGTCAGCGAATTTGGCATTGAAGGTGAGGCCCCAACACTGCCAGCCGGACTGACCATGCGCGACGACGAAACCATTTTGGCGACAGAAATTTTCTTCGCCTATGAACCAATAATTTTCCAGTTTATTTCTGCCCAGACCATTCGCAAGGTTTCATTCTTCAGGCCCCGAATTGGTTCCCTGCAGTCGGTTGAGCCAGCAGCATAAGGCCGCCAAGCACCGACAAACTCACTCATCTACCCACTTTCCTACGTACCACTGTTAAAATGCAGCCCTCATTTGGTGCGCCGCACTATCGCCGCATATTGGCCTAACTTGTTCGTTCATAATGCATTCAGGAAAGCTATGGCTTAATGGCTTTCACCGACAAACACCTGGCACAAGACCAGGAGACGACGAACAACGACAAGGACTTGCGACCAATGACATTTGTAAACACAGTAAACGGTAACGAAGTTTTTGACGGCTCAGGCAGCGATAGTTTCTTTCGCGCCGGGGACGGGGACGACTTTCTGGTTGGCGGCGGCGGTGACGATTTTATCATCGGTGGCGGCTTTGACGATGGCGATATCACTCACATCGATTGGTACGGCGACCTGAATTTTTTTGCGCCCGTCATCCCTGACGGCACCGCCTTCGATGGCAGTGACACCCTGTTGGGCGGCGCGGGCAACGACACCATCATCGGTGCGGGTTGGAACGATGGCCTGGTTGATGACAACGGCTTGTTCGATTTCGGCGAAACCGAAGGACCCCAGGCTGTAATTGCAATATTCCCCTCAGTGGCCCCGGAAAACCTAATCTGGGCCGGATCGGGCGATGATTTGGTTCTGGGTGGCTTTTTTAACGACATCATCGGTGGCGGTTCCGGTTCTGACGACCTATCCGGGCTAGCCGGCGATGATTTTATTTTCGGTGGGTCCGGCAGCGATACTGTCGATGGCGGCGACGGATTTGACAGCCTGTTTGGCGGTTCCGGTAATGATGTCATTTTTGCCGGTGACGGCGACGACGATGTTTGGGGCGGCACAGGTAGTGACGCTATTTTTGCCAGCAACGGCAATGATTTGATTGGCTCAGGTGCCGGTAATGATATTGTAATTGCGGGCCCTGGCAGTGATACGGTTTTCGGTGGAACCGGTGACGATGAGGCGTCTGGCGGTGGCGGTGCGGACGCGCTATACGGCGGCTCAGGCCATGACACGATCTGGGGCGACGCCGGCGACGATTATATATTCGGCGGTACCGGCGACGACGCATTAATCGGGGGCACCGGCGAAGACTTCTTCTACTTCGCTGACGGCCACGGCGACGACACCATCGATGATTTCAATATATTCGATGATACGCTGGTGCTGGAGCAGATCAGCGACATTGATAATTTCAGCGACCTGCTGTTCTTCTCGTTTGAAACCACCATCAACGGCCAATTCGGCGTTTTGATCGAAACTACAAATGCAGACAGCATTTTCCTTGTCGGATTAACAGAGAATGATTTAGCAGCAGCAGACGTGATTTTTTAGCGCTCGATTTGGCGGAGACCTAATTTTGTGGCGGTTTAACCGCCAGGCGGTTGGCAAAAATTGCTTCCCGCAAAAATGAACGACCCTATCTCCCTGCCCTTTGGCTCCTAAAGCAGTAACACCAGGGAGATATTGCTGCGGCCCTTTGAGGGCTTCCCTTCTCCTCAAAGTGCCGCAGCCTCAGCATACCAGTCACCCTGACCATTCCCTAAAGCCGTGATATTCTCCTCACCGTCGCTGATGGTGGGCTGGCCTTCTCCATATCAAGTGTGTCAACTACATCCGCCCCTGCAACGGTCCGGCGAAAACTCCGATTCAGAATCGGTCATCCAGCGCTCTAAAAGCAGGCCGATTCTTTAACAGTTAGCCGTTTTTGATTTCAAAACTGCTGAGTAAGGCCGCTTATTTTGTCATCTTTAATTTTATTTCGCCGACGAGGCCGCTTGGTTTAGACAGAAAAAATTTCTCTAAAATTGTCGATGCTACGAAAAAGCCTTTCATAGCAATGCCATTGAAAATTTAATTAAAACTCGATGATAATTTTCAACAAAATATATTATAAGTCATTGTTTTATATATGTTATTTTCATTTCAAATTAACTTTTTGTTCACACCTACATTGCTAATCATTGTGCATCCAATCTTGGCAGCTGGAGAAAGAAAATGCTCAAGTTTATGAAATCACTAACTCGCAACGAAGAAGGCGCTACCGCCATTGAATATGGTCTGATCGCCGCATTGGTTGCAATCGCACTAATCACAGCCCTTGGTGCACTGGGCACCTCGCTGGACGGCATGTTTACAGGTGTGTCTGACACGCTTGATGCTAATGCTCCCGCGGCGGCACCTGCGCCTGCTCCCTAAGAGCAAGCACGCTTAAAGGCTAACGACAGATAGCCGCCGGAGGCTGATAATTTCCGGCGGCTATTCTTTTGGAAAAGAGCGACAGGCAGCCTTGTATTCCCACGTAAGAATACAGGAAGTCGTTCGACAATTCTCAGGTGGAACCAATGACCAATATGGTCGAAACAGGCATCTATAGCGCAGTTATCGCCACCCTTGTATGGGCGGCAGCGACTGACTTGAAGGACAGGCGAATACCCAATATTCAGCCGCTTATGGTCCTTGGTCTGTTTGGTCTATTGGCCGTATGGCGATTACAGGCAGGCGAAACATTCACCGCCGCTGCGGGCGGGCCGATTGTGGCTGGTTTGCTGGTGTTCGGCTTTTGCGTCGTGTTGTTTGCGCTCAAATTCATGGGAGGCGGCGATGTCAAATTGATGGCAGCAGTCGCTTTGATTGCCGGACCAACCCTCAGCGCTTCGTTTCTGCTTTTTGTGACAGTTGCAGGCGGTGTGGTTGCTCTTGTGACGCTCGTTCACACCCGCCTAAAGCCGCTGGTTTCAGCTGGCCCGCCGAAAGTACCATACGGCGTCGCCATCATGGCCGGTGGCATGTGGGTTTGTCTCCAAAAGGTATCGGTTTCAACAGCCTGAACCAATGCCGACCCTTGTACGTGAATAAGCAACAGAATAGATGGCCAAGGCCGTCTCTTACCCTCGCGATTTTATCAGGAGACAAGACATGAACCCCAGAAGTCTTATCCTAATCGCCGTAGCGCTTATCGGCGTGGTCGGCGTGGTGTTTTTTACCCGGTCTTATTTAACCGGTGTGCAGCAACAAGCTCAACAGGCACAAACAGTTAGTGTGCCTGCACCAACAGCAAAAATTTTGGTGGCCGCTAAGGAATTGCCGGTAGGCACAATCCTGTCAGCCGATGATGTCGCCTGGCAGCCATGGCCCCAAAACGGCTTGAATGAAGCCTATTTTAGCGGCGCAAGAGATAATCTGAAAGACGTGGAAGGCAAAGTTGTGCGTTCACCGATGAATCGCGGCGAGCCGGTAACTGCATCTGCTGTGATTGCGCAAGGGGAGCGCGGCTTCCTCGCTGCGGTCTTAACGCCAGGCATGCGTGCGGTGACAATTAAACTGTCGCCGGTAGCCGGTATCGGCGGCTTTATTTTCCCTGGAGACCGGGTTGATGTGATTGTAACCCACACCATCGAAATGTCCCGCGCAGAGCGTTACACCGCTGCAGAAACCGTGTTCCAGAACGTACGCGTATTGGCCGTAGACCAACGCAGTACCGTGCAGGAAGAAAAAATCCAGATCGGCAAAACCGCCACCATCGAAGTGACACCCAAAATGGCGGAAAAAGTTGCGATGCTGGAAAAAATTGGTGTGCTGTCCCTTAGTTTACGCAGCCTGACCGGCGATGGTTCGCTGGTTGCAGGCGGCTAACCCCGACAGTCCACCCATCAGCACCACAACCAGCCATACGCTTGGTCACGAAGTCAGTCGGTTTTTGCCACAGATGGATGCCAAAGCAGCGACAAACACCGTGCGGGTAAGTCGCGGTAATGAATTGTCGACCGTCGAGATCGGCCCAGGCAATCGCGGACCCAAGTCCATAGGAAAGTCAACTGGCAAACCTTCTAGCATACCTTCTGGGGGAGCAGACCAATGAGCACCAGACAATCAATCAATATCGGCGCTGTCATTGGCTTTGTTGTGTTTTTCGCCATGATGGCACTGGCCACTACAACGGCTTACGCAGCTCCGCTCGCTCAAAAGCACGGCGCCAGTGTACTTGCACCCAGCGAAGGAAACTTGTCGATTGAGGTCAACAAGGGCACGCTTATTCGCCTTGATCGCCCCGCGTCAGAAGTGTTCATTGCCAATCCTGAAATTGCTGACGTCCAGGTTAAATCCAACCGAGTGATCTATATTTTTGGTCGCACACAGGGCGAAACCAGTTTCTACGCGCTTGATAAGGACGACCAGACAATATTTTCGTCCAATGTAACGGTGACCCGAAATCTGTCTGCTTTGCGAACCGCCTACGCGCGGCTATTGCCGGGCGCACCGGTCAAGGTTGTTATGTTGGGCCAATTGGTTGTTCTGGAAGGCAATGTGGGCTCACCCGCTGAAGCGGCTACCGCTGAAAAACTGGCACGGTCCATATTGGTCACCGATCAGGTTATGAACAGCGTGAACGTATTGCAGCCCACACAGGTAAATTTGCGGGTACGCATTGCCGAAGTTAGCCGCACCGTGCTCAAGCAACTGGGTGTCAATTGGGAAGGGTTCTATACCGGCTCTAACGTGAGATCGGAA
>JAAHTG010000624.1_pt1 | contig 29551 bp, 21 predicted proteins | sample 6116081 | NCBI WGS metagenome assembly JAAHTG01 (sample SAMN13939989, study PRJNA603662) | sponge metagenome | isolation source: marine sponge | host: Mycale hentscheli | place: New Zealand | collected 2005 | reverse complement strand
AAAAACACAACCACCCCCCCCCCCCCACACCCCCCCCCCCCCCCCCCCCCCCTTCTCACCCCACGCTCAAACCGGTCAGGACATCCGGCGCTCGGGCGCAAAAGGCCTGGAAGACCTGGCGCGTAATGTTGCCGGTTTACAAATTCAAAACCTGGGCCCCGGCCAAAGTCAAATTGCTATCCGCGGTGTTTCTGCCGGTCAAATTGTCCGCGACCAACCGGGTGTAAAAGAACAGGTTGGTGTTTACCTGGACGAATCAGTTATTTCGTTGTCGTTGTTCACGCCGGATATCGATCTTTATGACCTGAACCGGGTGGAAACACTTCGCGGGCCACAAGGTACGCTTTTCGGTTCGGGCTCTATCGGTGGTACCGTGCGTTACATCACCAACCAGCCAAGCCTTGACGGATTTGAAGGCAGCGTCGAAGGTGACCTGAATTTCATTGACGGCGGCGGCACGGGCGGCAGCCTCAAAGGCATGGTTAACGTACCTTTGGGCGACACTGCTGCCATACGCGCTGTGGCCTACCACACAGAATATGGCGGGTATATTGACGCTCTGCGTAAAGTCGGCTCGATTGACGAAAATGTCAACAGCGGCACTCGTACCGGCGGACGAATTGCCCTGACATTCAAACCGTCTGAGGCGCTGACAATTACCCCAAGGGTCATTTACCAGGAAATTGAAACCGACGGCTTCAACCGCCAGGAAGTTTTCAATCTATATGCCAATCCATTCACAACAACCCGGCCTGCAGTCACGTTTGAAGAACGCCAGCAATTCCTGCTCTTGGATGAAGGCTTCGAAGATGAAACTTTGATTTTAGACGCCACTATTGAATATAGCTTCGACGGGGCTGATCTCACATCGGTGACCAGCTACACAGACCGCGACATACTGGTCAGCCGTGATGCCAGCGCACTAACAGGTAGTGTCTCTGTTGATCTGGGTTTCCCGGATTCAGCTGTATTGTTTCCTTCAAACCTGCGGGACACAACAAAAGTTGAAAGCTTCACCCAAGAACTTCGTCTCAGCTCCAATGGTGACGGACCGCTGGAATGGGTAATTGGTGGGTTTTACTCAGACACCGATCGCTTCTACCAGCAGTTCCTACCCACGCCCGGTTATGACGCTGTAACCGACGCGGTTCTCGGCGCGGGCACATCAGCGGCTGTAGGCATGGGCCGGGCACCAACCGATTCGCCTTTCTTCTCTGAATTGCCATACTCAATTGAGCAGTATGCTGTCTTCGGTGAAGCGACCTATCACTTCGACGACAACGTACATTTCACCGCTGGTGGTCGCTACTATGACTATAGCGAGTCGCGTCTCGTCACCCAGGTTGGCCTGTTCGGTAACGGCGTTGTTGACCAGTTGGACGAAACGTCAGCCAACGGCTTCACGCCGCGCTTCTTGCTTGCATACGACGTGAATGAGCAAGTGACAGTGAATGCACAGGTCTCCAAAGGCTTCCGGCTCGGCGGCGTAAATGATCCGCTCAATACAGCTCTTTGTAACGCCAACGATCTGACGATCTTCGGTGGTTTCCAGGATTATGACGACGAAACACTTTGGAACTATGAGGCGGGCATCAAGGTAAACACCGGCACTGTTTCGTTTAATGCAGCAGTATTCTACACCGACATTTCGAACCTGCAGGTAACCCTGGATGCTGGATCTTGTTCATCGCGAATTTCATTCAACGTTCCAGAAGCACATACGCAAGGTCTTGAGGCCGAGTTCAAGGCACGACCAAGTGACAACTTTGAATTCACTTTTGCTGGTAGCTTAATCGAGTCTGAGTTCGACTCCACAGTGTTGGATAGCAACGGGGCAGTGCTCGGCGGCGTACGTGAGGGTAACCGGTTGGCATCTGTACCAGAGTTCAGCTTCGGCTCGACGGCGACGTTCTTCTTTCCGTTCGAGATGGTCGGTGACGGTGCGGAAGCATACCTATCAGCGACCTTCCAGCACCGCGGCAGTATCTTCACGCAGCCCGGTGATCAGGAAGTTGGCGGCGAAGGCAACAGCAACCTGTCGCAGGCATCTGGTTTGCCATTTGGCGGCGCCAGCGGCAATGATACAACAGACTTGGATCTTGAACTGGGCAGCTACCAGACGCTTAATCTGAGCTTTGGTGTCCAGAAAGATGATTGGGAAATTGTCGCTTACATCAACAATGTAACCGACGAAAATGCCAATCTGTCATTCGACCGAGAACGTGGTGGCCGTGCACGACTTTCCTTCCGCACCAACCAGCCACGCACGTTCGGTATTACCGCCCGGACAAACTTCTAAAAAGACTAATCAGCTATGGCCCTGATTAGCTATGGCAAGGCACCCTGCGGGGTGCCTCACTATACGACAGCGGCGCAAAAACCCAAGGTTTGTAACAATGTCAAACGGAAGCACCTGATATTCGGGTGCTTCTTTTTTTGTTAGCGTCTGATGACCATCAATGGTGCATGCCTGACATACCCATACCGGCTGACCCGGCCGCCACCGCACCGCCGTCAGCGGGCAGGATAACACCTGTAACATAGCGCGCGGCATCAGACGCCAGGAACAGGCACACATCTGCCACATCGCTGGGAGTACCCATACGCTGCAGTGGCACGGCCTTTTCAACCGCGTCGCGCATCTTCTGTGTCGGCGCGAGCCGCGCCATACCTTCGGTGCCATCAATAGGCCCCGGAATAACCGAATTGACTCGCAGCCCCATCGGGCCCCACTCAATCGCCAACGTACGGGTAATCATGTCAACCCCTGCCTTGGCGGCGCACACATGGCTTTGCAAAGGCATGGCAATGTTAGCCTGCGGCGCAGATATATTAATGATGCTGGCGCCGGGCTGGGTCAGGTGCTCAAACCCTGCGCGCAGCACATGAAAGGTGCCCATCAGGTCAATATCGATAACCGATTTAAACCCGTTGGGACTCATGCCCAGCGCAGGTGCCGGGAAATTACCCGCCGCTCCGGACACTAAAATATCGATGCTGCCACCGGCATCTTTGACAAACGATTTGTAGACACCCGACACGGCTTCAAAATCGCGCACATCAGCGCTGTAGCAAAAGGCGCCACCGCCGTGAGCAGCCACGGCCTGTCGTGCTGCCTCAGCTTTTTCCGCGTTTCGACCAACTACACCCACTGTCGCCCCGCATTTTGCATAAGCCTCAGCAATGCCCAGATTAATGCCGCTGGTGCCGCCAAACACCAACACATTGCGTTTGTTAAAATCAAATTGTGCATTCATCGCCTGTCTCCTTATTAGGCGCGGCACAGCGGCGCGCCTGTTCATCCATGAAAGTAAAGCGACTGCGTGTTCAAGCAAATAGAATTTCTTGTCAGCACTTGCCCAACGTTAGGAGCGCGCCAGAACCCGCGGCAAGTTCGCAGCCCAATCCGGTCGGTTTTTGACCAGGAAATCGATGAAAACACGAATGCGTTTGGAGACCAGCCGACGGTCCAGGTAAAGAATGTGATAGGGCTGCATCATTGGCCAATAACGTTTCATCAGTGGCACCAAACGGCCCGCCTCAAGGTCCTCCATCACCATATAACTGGGCAGTTGGATAACCCCCGCACCGGCGACGGCTGCGTTTTTTAAGGCCTCGCCCTCGTTAGCGATCAGGCCACCACCCATCACCTTGCTGATGCTGTGCCCCTTGAGGGTAAACCGGTATGGATAAAGTCGTCCATGCGCCGGGTTGCGGAACTGCAAGCAGCAGTGACTGTCCAGGTCTTCAACCGTTTGCGGCACTCCGCGTGCGGCCAAATAGTCGGGGCTGGCACAAAGTACAGTTTGGTCTTCGAAAAACTTGCGCGACACCAAGTTGGCGTTATTGTCCAGCACGCCTGCGCGCACCACAACGTCCAACCCGTCTGCCGCAAGGTCCGAAGCTCGGTCATCCAGAACCAGTTCAACTTCTACATCTGGGTACAAACGACGGAATTCCACTAAACAGTTCATCAGCCACATGCGGCCAAACACGACAGTGGACCCAACAACCAGCCTGCCCTGCGGCACGTCGCGAGTCTCGGTTATTTCGCGCACCAGCGTGTCCATCTCGCCGGTCAGACGCGACGCCCCTTCCAAAAACCTGATGCCTTCTGGAGTCAGGCTGACACTGCGCGTGGTTCGGTGCAGAAGCTTCACACCCAAGTCTTCCTCAAGCCGCAACACAGCCTTGCTGGTCGCAGAAGTGGACAATCCCAGCCGCGACGAAGCAGCAGCAAAACTACGGCATTTGGCGACTTCAATGAAGGTGGCGATATTGTTCAGGCTATGCATTCTTTATTAATGACATAAAGTGGATAAAGAAACGATTAAATTCCACTTATTGTTATCAGTTTTCTTCCCATATCCTGTTCATGAGCAAAACACTGAGCGCTAGGCGTTGCCTGCAGGAGCATTGAAAATGATAGAACAATCTTTAAAAGTTATCCGCAATTCGATCTTTGTTGTAACGGTGACGACTGCGGCAATGATCGTAACCGCGCCGGGCGAGGCAGCAGACTCCGGGCCGGAAAATAACCAGCAGCTCGCGGCAAAAATGGGTGCTTTTTCCGGTTTGGTGACGACACCTGACTATAATGCAACTCTAGTACAGAAAGATGCAAACAGCGGCGATCGTTACCGGTTAAATGCCAATGTTCCGGTTCGCGACACCCGTTACACCCGGTCAGTTTTCTCGATTAAATTCGACCAGAAAAACCTGTTGCCGCTCGCTGCTACCACCCGCACATTGACCAATACGCTGGGTCAAAACGGCTTGAAAAGGCGCAACAACATTGCGCTGGACCGCGACCGGTCTTTATTGGCGGATTATAGCCTGACCGGGAATTGATACCAAAACGCTAGCGACCCTTATTCCCTTCCCCTGGTTGCCCTCCCCCCTTGTTTCCATCAAGGCGGCAATCAGGGGGCCTAATGTGGCCGGCGAGCCCTCAAATGATTTCCTCCTCACGCTCGCTGGCCGCTTTTTTCTTTCCTGCCGAATCTATTGCCTTTCGCCCACAAAGCGATGTCGACGGTCACCAAGCTTTCTGTCGTCGAGCCGACCAGAAAAACTTTGGCGTCCGTTTCCAACTCCAGTAGCAAGCCTGACTTGGCATTTAGAACTGAAGACTAAAATGAAGCGTAGCTTCATGCGATGTGACAAAATCTTTCTCGCGGTAAGTATAGCGCACGGAACCATCAGCACCCGCGCCAAAAAACCTCAGGGCTGCACCCCCTGCTTTTACTGTGTCGCCCAGTTCATCAATGGCAAACTGTACGCTGTCAGTCGCAGCACTGAACCCGACATCAACAAAATCTGCACCAGCGCCCGTCAGGGCTTTAGAATATTCCACGAATAGTTCGGGCCGCACGATGGTCTGATTGACACCTTTATTCCGAATGAAATCAAAACCTGCCGAGACACTGGCAACCGCATCGAGCCGCGAAAGCGACCGCGACCCTATTCTGAGGTTTGCAGACGCGGCCCCATCTTCCGTATATCCAGACTCGCGGTAGTAGATACCATTAACTCCGACCGTTGGACGTAGTGAAAACTTGCCCGCTTGCAGATTGTAACCCGCCGAAAATGTACCCTGAAACTGATAGGCATTGGTCCAACTTTCCGCTGTCTGGGTGACATTGCCAATCGCGATCGAGCGCTCACGGTCAATATCATGGTATGCCAGATTGGTTGAAAGGCCGGCGAAAAAACCACCCGCCTGCGCCATGGCATAAGCTCCCACATACGGTGAAAATACCGACAGTTCATCTCCCACGTCCTGATCTCGCGAAATACCAGAAAGCAAGAACCCCCCGTTAACGCCCCAAGTAAAGTTCTCGCTGGCCACCAGGTCAGCACCAACCGCCACACCAACGCTCAAAATATCTGTCGCCCAGCTTTCCTCTGAAGATGATGTTCCGTTTGCGTAGGTTGCGAACTGCTGCGCCCAAAAGCTCTGCTCAGGGCGCACTGACCGGACAAAGCCTGATAGTTGATCTTGTTGGCGAGTGCGTTGTAAGTCACCAAGAATTAACGCCAAATCCATTGAAGCCGACGATGTGTCACCCAGCATAGCGGTAAAGGCGTCATTAGTTTGCTCACGCGTTGTCAATCCGGTCAATGCCCTCTCGACCTGATCATTAGGATTAAGAGCGCTGGCCAGAAAATGGTCGTATAATATCGAAGCATTAGGGTCGAGATCGAGTTCAAGGGCAGTTTTAGGGCTGATGATCAACTCCAGACTATCTGGGCTGCCTTCAGAAAACGCCAAGCGTGTATTGTAGAGAAACGGCGTCTCGGTCAAAAGTCCATCAAGATCCTGAGCCTCAACCGTTAACGCGCCTGCATTTACAAATGTATATGTTGTCTCTGAAAAGACGAATGACGAAACATCAGGGTCAACCAAAGTGTCAGCAGCAACGAAAACTGACGACGTTGCGTTCAAACTTCCTTGTGAATTCGATTCAGGATCAACCTGCAGGCTAATCGTGGCACCGTCGGTGAAGGATGCGGTTGTTACATTGATATCTTCACCCAGGCCCAGTTCAAGGTCCGCCCCAGAAACGAACAAACCCAACGTTCCTTCATGACTGATTGAGCCAGTAAATTCAGAGGTACCTGACAGAGAAAAAATATTTTCTCCCGCACCAAACTCGATAGAACCACTGAGCGTACCGTCCTGAAAGTCGACATTGTCGTCTCCCTCGCCGAGATAGATATCACCAATAATCGTGCCCGCATTAAACAAGCTCACGCCGCTAGTATTGGCGCGCACATCGATCGCCGTTACAGCGCCGGTAAACGGGTCGTCTGTGGGGAGCGACACGACCGCGCGCCAGATGCCTCCATCTTCATTGCGGATTGAAGTCAGCGTCCCGGAAAGATCAATAAGAGCTGTAGCCGAAGACGCGTTACCGCCGCCTAAAGCCAACAAGTTTCCTTCATTGACAAAAGACTGTAGAAAACCATTTTCATCAACGCGTACTGCAACCGAATTGCCGCCGGGCCCAAATATTGTGTCCCCAGCGTCATCAAGTTCACTTGAAACCAAAACCTCCGCTAATATGGTACCCCGGTTGTATATTTCCGGCACCGATGCATAGTCGCCGACTACTATACCGGCCGCATCAGCGTCGATAACATTTACATCCAGAAAACCCCTGTATCGAAATGCAGACCACCTTCAATCAGGGTGCGAGCGTCAGGCGACTGGCCAGAGAAAATCATTCCCGTCGCTGGCACGCCTGTGCTGGTACCATTCACGGCGAAACTGCCACGGATCAATACGCCGTATTCCAACCCGTCAACTAAACCAATAGTGAGATCATCGCCTAGTGTGGTATTTTCGATTAACAGCGCCGGTGTTCCGCCGAGTGTGCTGATGGTTGAATCAATAAGAAACGTGTCGTCATCCCCGTCGCCGTCCTCAGTAAACTCTACGCCAATTCCTTGAAACAATAACCCGCCAGTTACCGAGTCTGTCACATGAAGTGCAGCAATTCCTGGAACCGCATCAACTATATTGTCATCGTCATCAACGGTTTGGGTTTCACCAGCCTGAAGACTGCCTTCCAAAATAAATGCGCCCTGCAACGGAGCAGCGATCGAAACCGCAGTGCCGTCGGGGTTGGTGGAGGCAACCAAATTTGAAAGCACCAGGTTACCGGTCATTGGAGCATTCACCGCTAGCCAACGGCCCTGTCGCCGTGCACGATAATCGAACCATCAATGTCAATATTGCCGACGAAAGGACTGCTAACCAGAATTCCGGCACTGTCAGCGCCCCAAACAGATATCGATCCACTATTCGAAAGGGTCAAGTCGCCGGAGAATGTGCCTGGGCCATCAAAGAGAATGCCGGCGTTAGTAGTCTCCAGCGTCATGTCCAACTCAAAGTCTTCTGGCCCGTTAAGGATGATGGCACCGTCAACCTGAATATTTGACACAATATCTGTCGTTGTATCGACGAAAATGCCAATTCCTGCTGTAGCATCAAAACTTTGAACCGTACCCGCCAAGCTCAGTGAATGCGGACCGTTAACTGTTATTACCGGCCCGGACGGTGCGCTGATCGTGACATCCTCTATCAATGTCAGTAGCGCTGGTGAGAGGCCCAGAAATGAGCTGGTATCGAGCGCAACATCGCGGTCTTCGGAGATTTCTGCATCCTGCGCCAGCAAGGGACTAGCGGATACCAAAATTGAAGTGCTCAAAAACAAAGCTTTCAGAGACAAGCTACGATGCTCTGTCAGGCATAAAAATGACGGCATTGAAAACATACTTTTTTTGTTGTCGACAAAGGTGATACGCGAAACAGGGTTATACCCTCCGAAGCAATCATGTCCTTTTGTCGACTTTTTTGTGCCGAACTTCCGGCAGCTCCACAATGCCGAGACAAAGCAGCCATCACCCAATGACGTAGGTCAATGAGAAATGCTTGATTTGGCATCACTATCCGCCCGGTATTGGGAGAAACATCATGAAGCCAATGTGGGTTTTATTATCGGTCACGCTTTTTGTTGTTGCGTTTTTTTTGGGTCGATCAACGCAGGAAGAGCCAGAAACCCCGGAACCAGCATCGGTTACTGAACGACCCACACTTGTCATGCCTGATGGGTCATACCCTGTCAGACCGCTTGAAAAAGACGTCATAGTTTTGAAAGTTATTCAAACCGGCGTGAACTCGCTGAAATCTTTCCCTTCAATTCAGGAGGGCCTGGATTTCAACCTGGCTCACATGGAAAAGATGGCCGATGAAGCCTGTAGCACCGGCAAAAAACCCGATATTCTTCTATATCATGAATTTCCGCTGACCGGATATTCATCTGGCACCCGCACAGAAAAACTGCCCTTCACGGTACAAATACCCGGGCCGGAAACCAAGCGGTTGGGGCAGATCGCGCGGGAATGCGATACCTACCTGATCTTCGGCAGTTACGCCACCGACCCTGACTGGCCCGGCCATATTCTAAGCATAAATGCTGTGATTGGTCGCGATGGTAGTTTGGTGAAAAAATTCTGGAAATCCCGCAATATCAAACGCCTTTATGCAAACCGGGAAATTACCACAACAACCATTGAAGCTGTGCGCGACAAATACCGCGCCATGTACGGTATGGAAGAAGAATTTCCAGTGCTGCGAACCGAGTTCGGCAATATTGCAATCAGCACTGTGCAGTTTGACCCTTTCATTTTTTCGGCCTTTGCCATGCGCGGCACCGAGATAATGCTACGGACCGCCACGCTGTTTGATCAGGCCGACGTAACCTACACAGCTTTCACCAACAATTTCTATTCCGCCATGTCGAACTTTGCGTTGCCGCTGAACCCCAATTATAAAGCGGGAGAATCGATCATTGTTGATAACAAAGGCAAGATACTGGCCAAAGAACCATCACTGGACAAAGACGGAATTATCGAGGCTGAAATTCCCATCGCTGAATTCCGTAAAGGCCGGAAAATTCCCAACTATGCCTATGAGATGACAAAACCAGTGTTTGACCAATACCGTCAGGAAATTCCGATCAACCATTTGGACATGCAGCGAGAGCAACTGCCGGAAACCGGAGCGGAAATGAAAGCGCTATTTGACCGCATCAGCCGCTTTATCAGTGTGACAAAATAACAAAGCCTCAATAATTTCTTGGAACCTATATTCAAGACTACTTAGCTAGGTATTTTCCTCAAACAGATCGAATAGGCCTGATTCCTTTCGCAAAGATTTCGTGATAGCATAGCGTCATGCATAGCTTTTAGAGGGGGTGGCAATGATTGGATCAATCAAATTCTACAATTCACAAAAAGACTATGGGTACATAGTTGTTTCTGGGCGAAACGATGTTCATTTCACTATTAAGGCTGTCGTTGACGATGATCTGTGCTTGAGAGAAGGTAATCCCGTTGATGTTGAACTGGACTCACATCAGGACGAAACCAAGCGTGGGGCCAAATTTGTTCGTGGTACGCCAGAGTCCGAGAGAACGCGCGTAATCTCATGCGAAATCCCTATAGGCGAAGAAAAGGACTGGTTTTACAATTGGGCCTATTTTGTCACGAAAGACTTTGAAGATAAGAATGGCAACGTCGTGAAGGCGCACCTGCCACAACTTGCAGCGATGGCGCTATCCGAAAACTGGAGCTTCAACCGTCAAAATGAAGACGATAACCTAAGCATACTATGGAATTATCTAAAATATTCTTTTGTAAAACTAATTAGAGACGGGGAAGTCTTAGCGAGAATTGGCCAGACCGAGACTTTTGCAGCCTTCAATACTGGTCTTGTAACGAGCTTATATGAACCAATTTACGCCTTCTTCGAGAAAAATGATCGTGGCGAAAAGGACTGGAAGTTTATCAGCTTTTGCCAACCAGGTGCAGCAGGTATCGGAAAAAAGCTTACCGGTTGTTTCAATCCACTCCCTGCGGCACCAAGTTACTTTCAGCGTACGTCCGACCTTGTTCTTGATGTTGAACAGAAAATATGGCCGGATATCGATCATATAATTGACGATGGAATTTCGCGAGGCCGTTTCCCTTCAAAGTTTTTGGAATTCAATCTGCCTCCTAATTTCGAATGGCAAGATTTGTCTGCAATGGATCGACAAGCAAAAAAGCTGTATCTCAAGAACTTAGCAGAGGCGATTCAAAATAACCCTAGTTGCAAAAACCAAATCAAAAACAGGATTGAAGATGCAATCAAACTTGCAAAGAAGCGCGCCCGATGGAATTACAAGACCGCGATACCGCAATACTATCCTGTCCGCGATGAAATGTCGTTATTGATTCCATTGTCTTTAGTCGATGACGAAAGAGCCGATATTGCTTTGGTGGTGGTCCGGGAGGAAAGTGGGTCATACCAAGGGCCCACAGCGCTTACACTTGAGATGGCTTACAATAACGCAAGACTAGTGTGCCGTCCTGATAGCGACTGGCTAACCCCAACCCTCATTTCTGAATCCAATGACGAAGACGACGACTATTATTGACCAATGTCTCACATGTATATGAACAGTACATTTCGTACAAAGCTTGAAATTTGTGTTGTCTATCACTATCTGTAAGTAGCTTCTCCCGGCAATGCTCGTGGGTTTTAATGGTCATAAAGCCAATTAAAATTCCAACGCAGAGGAGGACAGCAATGTCATTTCGGGAGTCAACAAAATGGGCGGATTTGTTCCGCGTTATTTTGGAAATCGCGTCCACTATTCTGGATTGCTTGGAATAGTGGCCTACCGGGAGAAGCATTAATCTTTACAAGAGTTAATCAGAAATTCCCGTCAACCACTTAGACGTGCCGCGCGAGGAGCTGCCGGAAACCGGAGCGGAAATGAAAGCGCTATTTGACCGCATCAGCCGCTTTATCGGCGAAGGCACTAAAGAAGAATAAATTCAGGTGATGAGACAAAACCATGAGCAACAGGCGAGTCGACCTGCTGCTCATAAGTGTTTCCACGCTTTAGCGCGATGAGCGGCGGCGCTGCATCTGTGCTTTGCGAAAACCGTAATATTCTGCGAATGATAGCGCGTCGTCGCCGTCACGGTCCGCCTGCTTCATGCTACCATTATCCCATGCACGACCCAGTCGTCCGCCCATTTCTGTGCGAACCAGCTTGCCGTCCATGTCTTTGTCGGCAAAGCCATAGAACTGACGAATACCAAATTGGAGCGGGTCATGAACCGGGTTGTCAGCGGTTTCCGCAGTCCAGCGGAACATGAAACTGCCGTAAAGCATCTCGTCGTGGCTTTGCAGGCCCCACGGCACCGTTCGGTCAGGGTTGGGGTTTGCCAGGTTGCGAGCAGAATTATCATACAGCGTGCGGTGGATCAGCTTGGCGCCTTTGGGCACATCAAGCGGCTCCGCAAGGCTGTATGTATGCTGCCAGTTAAAGTCATAATCCGGCACCGACAGAATGGTTTCCTCGCGGCCGTCCGGATAAAGCACATCAAACACGCTTGATTTGCCGCGGTAATGCGAATGCGGGAACAACATATAAATGGTCGCCGGATTATCGAACTCGAAATAGGCCTGCTCTTTATGATCAGCAGCATTCGGCGGGATGCCCAGCGCAACGTTCAGTGCCACCTGTTGACGAAGCGGAAACTTGGGCGGCGTGTCGTGGAAATATAAGCCCAGCTTTGTTTTGTCGGTCGTTGCGCGGCCTGAAGTTGTGTAATGCATCTGGAAGCGAAACTCACCGCCAGCCTTCACAAACACGCCTGTGCTCTCGGGGTAGATATAGCTTTCTGCCCCGGGCACAAAACCAATCAGATAGTTATCAAAAACGTCCTGGTAATCACCCTCGCCGGGCTTGGTTACCTTCTCAGACGAGCCCACCAGCGCATGGTGCACCACGGTTTTATCGCCGGGTACAACTGTAACGGCTTTCACCCAAATATCCTTGTCCATGGGGTTGAGAACCGTAGGGAACTGGTAGTCAACAATGCCGGATGCAGGCACGTCAAAGGCAGGGGCCTCAATAATCAAATCAGGCTGCCCGAGTGGCCAGTCGCTTGCATCGCTAACGCGGGTAGCAAGCGGATCGGGCCCATCCCCGCGCGGCGCGCCAGCCTCAATCCAGTGAACCAGCGTTTGTTTTTCCTCAATGGTCAGACCGCGAGCATTTGTAAATTTGCCTACGTGCGGGTCAGCCGACCAGGGCGGCATTCGCTTGGTGCGCACCACTTCGCGGATCATCGGCGCGAAACCTTCGATCATGGAATAATCATTCATCGCCCAAGGCGCAATACCGCCTTCTTCATGGCAGCTGGCGCAGTTTTCTGCCAGCATTGGCGCGATGGTTTCGCTGTAACTGATGGTGGCGTGCTCCGCCACCTTGGCTGTTTCCGGCAGATTAACGATGCAGCCTTTTGACCGCCGTATGCGAGTTTCAACTGGCTTGCCGGCGATAGCCGCAGCCAGTGCATCAGCTAAATAGTGCTCTTTCGCTTCGGCGCGCTGCTGTCCGTAACCAAGTCGGTCATTAACCGGCCCGCGGTAGATAATACTCCAGTCGCTGGGGGATATCACCAGCACTTCTGCTGTGCGGGTTACACCCAGCGCTTCGGCAATCAACTGGGTTTCATCGTTCAGGATGGGCATGTCGTAGCTGAAATTGTCGGCTTCTTCGGCGATGGTTGACCGCTTGTCCTGTCGATTGGCGTTAAGCATGTAAAACTCAACACCTTTATCCGCAAACTGGTCGCGTACAGCGCTATAGTCAGACCAGGCGTTGCGAACAATCGGGCAACCATTGCCCTGTATCATAATCGCGATTGCAGGCGCATCGTCATAGTAATACAGCTCGTGAGCGCGGCCCTTATGGTCTAGAAGCGAAAAATTATCCACATAGTCATTCACGCTTTCCGCCACTTCACGGACTACACCCGCGCCGTCATGCATATCATCATGCGTTGCCGGATCAGTTTCAGCGCTGCAGGCAGTTAACGCCGCCGCCATTACAACCATTAGAAATCGCATTGATAATTCTCCTAACCCACAAATTTGACCCTGCCTTTATCTATTGCATTTATGCGGCGCTTCAAGCCAACCGGTTTGCCTACAGTCCGTTCATGCAGTATCGTCACCTAAACTTAAGGGAGGGTCAACATGGTCATTAGAAATTCATTCGCCAAAACGATGGGGGCGGCGCTTGCGCTTTCGTGCATGGTCGCACCGCAATTGGTTGCTGACGACACGTCGGAAGAGACGCAGGAACCGGCACCTGTCTTGTCTGGCTTATCGGCTGAAGCTGCTGCGGGCATCGATGGCAGGCAAAAGCAAATTCAGGAAATTGTGGATTCGCTGTTTTCCTTCTCTGAACTGGGCTTTCAGGAGTTTGAGACCCAGCGGTATTTGACCGATCTGCTGGCTAAAGAAGGCTTTACTATCGAAAAGGGCGTCTCGGGCCTGCCGTCTGGCTGGTGGGCCACCTGGGGCAGCGGCAAACCTGTAATTGCGCTGGGTTCCGACGTGGATGGCATTCCCAAATCATCGCAAATGCCCGGCGTGGCCTACCGCCAGCCAATGATTGAGGGCGCGCCCGGCCACGGCGAGGGCCACAATTCCGGCCACGCTGTCACCATCGCCGCTGCGCTTTCGGTCAAAGAAATTATGGAACGGGAAGGCCTTTCCGGCACCATTATGATATGGCCCGGCATCGCCGAGGAATTGGTTGCTGCCAAAGCCTATTATGCCCGCGATGGGCGTTTCAAAGACGTTGACGCCGCGCTGTTTACTCATGTTAGCCGCATGTTGGGCACATCGTGGGGCGGGGACAGGGGCACTGGCTTGGTGTCAGTTGAATATTCTTTCGACGGTGTCGCCGCTCACGGTGCCGGTGACCCATGGCGCGGCAAAAGCGCGCTGGATGCTGTTGAGCTGATGAATATCGCCTGGAACTTCAAGCGCGAGCATCTGCGCCCCTTACAGCGCTCACACTATGTGATCGTCGACGGCGGAGACCAGCCCAATGTGGTACCCTCCAAAGCCAGTGTTTGGTATTTCATCCGCGAAATAACCGCCGACCGCATTCGCGAAAACTTCAACACACTGCAAACCATCGCTGAAGCCGCCGCACAGATGACTGGCACAACGGTCAATCGGCGCATTATTGGTTCGGCATGGCCACGACACTTCAACCGGGTGATCGGCGAACGCATGTATAAAAATATCCAGGCGGTTGGCCTGCCAAAATGGTCCGACGATGACCAGAAGTTTGCCCGCGCGGTGCAAAAATTGATGGAGGCAGAAGACCTTGAAGAAGAAGGCTTGGCCACCAAACTGGACGAATTTAAAGGCCCGCCCGAGAAGCCAATCAGCGGTGGCTCGGACGACATCGGCGATGTGTCATGGAATGTACCAACGGTAACGCTGCGCTATCCGTCCAACATTGAAGGTGCGATTTTCCACCATTGGTCATCGTCGATCGCCATGGCCACACCAATTGCACATAAGGGTGCAACCGCTGGTGCCAAGGTACTGGCGGCGACCATGATGGACCTGATTGTTGAGCCGAAAATACTGGAAGACGCCTGGACCTATTTCCGCGAAGAACAATCAAAGGATATTGAGTATGTACCATTCATCGGGCCGGATGATACGCCCGCGATTGAGAAAAATGCGGCAATTATGGCGCAATATAAAGATCGGCTGAGCCAATTTTATTATGACCCATCCAAATACGACAGTTACCTGGAGCAATTGGGCATCAAATACCCACAATTGGAGAAGAAATGACCCCAAAAAGCGCAAGCATTAACCGGCGCGCTCTACTTGCCGGTGTGGCGGCGCTAGGGTCAGTTGCCGCAACCGGCAGCGGAAAAGGCAGTAGCTTGAGCGAGAAAACCAAAAGCCAAATACAGGCCAACATTCGCGACAATGTCTGGGACGTGGTGGTTGTTGGTGCCGGCGTGTTCGGTGCATGGACCGCCACCCACCTTCAGCGCTTGGGCAAGAAAGTTCTGCTGGTTGATGCGGGCGGGCCTGCCAATGTTCGGGCGTCCTCTGGCGGCGAAACCCGGATGACCCGCTCTGCCTACGGTGCAGACGCCATCTACAGCCAAATGGCAACAGAGTCCCTCGCAGAATGGAAGGCGCTGTCCAGCCGCGCCGCTCTGCCGTTGTTTCACCCGACCGGGGTGTTGATGTTTTTCCAAACCATGGTCGACTATGCCGAACAATCGATTGAGGTGCACAAAAAACTCGAACTGCCGCTGGACATGTTGGACACAAAGGCGCTAACAGCCAAATTTCCCCAGCTGGATTTCGCAGGCGTAGAGTTTGGCTTGTATGAAGCAGAATTTGGGGTGCTGATGGCGCGGCGCAGTGTGCTGCATTTGGTGGAAGAATATGTGCGGGCAGGCGGTACATATGTTCGTGGTCAAGCGACAACTCCTGAACCGGACAGCGACAGTCACTCACTCAAAATTGACGGCGAGTCAGTACAAACTGACGCTGTTATTTATGCCTGCGGACCCTGTTTGCCCAAGCTGTTTCCTGACCTGCTTGGACCCCGGTTTTTGGTAACCCGGCAAGCAGTGGCTTTTGTAGCACCGCCAGCGGGTAACGACGGGTTCGGCCCCGACGCACTACCCGGCTGGGCAGACTTTAACGGCGGTGACTTATATTATGGCTTCGCTGACATTGAAGGGCGCGGCTTCAAAATAGCCCATGACCAACACGGCCCGGCATTTGACCCTGACATGGGCGGGCGGCGTATAGCCGACGGCGAGTATGACCGGCTACGTCGCTATATGGAACGCCGGTTTCCCGAACTTACGGGGCAACCTTTTGTCGGCGAACGCGTGTGCCAATATACCAACAGTTCAAACGGTGATTTTCTGATCGACAAGCACCCGGACTTTGAACGGGTTTACTTGTTGGGCGGCGGATCCGGCCATGGCTTCAAACACGGCCCGGAGGTCGGTCGAATGGCGGCAGCCATGGTTGCAAATGCCACTTCAGCACCCGACCAGCGCTTCAGTCTTACCAGCAAAGAAACTACCCATGCCAGAGCGGTAATCTAGCGGTTATCTGGCAGCGTTCGCTTTAGTCCTCAAACCCGACAAAGGTAACGGCTTCTTCGAGAGGTTTGCGGTTGGTTACCACCGCGTTGGCGGGGAAACTGTCATCGGGATAACCCATGGCGATGCAAATCATGATCACCTGATCTTCATCGATCGCTGCATGCTCGCGCACCACAGGGGTTTGCATAATGCCCTGGCTGTTGATCACGCAGCCCAGCCCGCGTGACCATGCAGCGTTGACGATGGCGTTGGCAAGGCCGCCGCAATCAAACGGCGCCACATCGTCGCCGTGGACTGACCGGTCATAGGTAATGACGATGGAAACCGGCGCGTCAAACTGGCGAAAACCACGCAGGATCCAGTCATTGCGGGCGTCTTTATCGTGACGTTCAATGCCCATAACGCCGAATAGCTGCTTGGCCACTTCGATCTGACGGGACCGGTGCGGGCCGTCATCATAAGCATGGCGCACGCGAATTTCTCTGGAGTGCGGCACTCCGCCCACGTTACGTTCCACGTTGCCCCTGCGTATTTCATCGAGCGCATCGCCGGTAACAACCGTCATATTCCAGGGCTGAGTGTTGAAGGATGACGGCGCGCGCATAGCGAGGCCAATGACGTCTTTAATCACGTCTTTCGGCACAGGTTTTTTCAGAAAACCACGCGCACTGCGCCTGCCCATTACAACATCATCATACTGCATAATTCATCCCCGAAAAATCACCCAAATACTCACCAAGCCATAACGTAGCTTGGAGATGGTGAATGGCAAGTACCCCGGTTATGAACGCAGAAGGGATGAAAGAAAAGGGCCGCCGAAGCGACCCTTTATTGAATATTATTTCAAGTCATTCCAGAACATCAGCGCGTTATAAACAAACGCATGATCGTGGTGATTCAAATGCCTATGCAGCGGGTTCCAGCCGAAGAAAATGGCCTGACCGTCACCGACTGTGGTTTCCACAATTGCAGGGGCACCGTTTAGCTGTGCCTTACCGCTCAAGATACCGCCAGACAGCACCAGCGGTTTTTTCTTCTTGTCCTTTTTCGGCTTGGCATCTTTGTCTTTAAGCCAGGGCCGCACCGTTGCTTCCTTGGTTCCAAACTGTGCCACCATCAGGTCGCGGTCATCCTTGCCCACGGATAGGAACGGCACATTGCCGCGGAAGGCATAAGTGCTGCCATCATAGCCAAAAGTCAGCGGCGACGATGCATCACGGATGGTCATGGTAATAAACGACCCCGGCGTGTTCACGCGCGGCCGGTTCATGCTTACGTCGCGCGCGATACCACTTTCCGCCGCCAAGCTGCCGCCGGAGCCGAGCCCGATGAAGGTACCGCCGCCGTTCATAAAGTCAGAGAGCGCCGTCATACCATCAAAGCCATAGCCGCCGGTGATGTCAGGCGAACTGACGATGCGACCATGGCTGGGGGTCGCTGCCGTGGTTTCATACGCCAGCGGTGACCATTTTTTATCAACCCCGTTCAATAAATTTTTGAATGTGCCCCTGCGGCCAAAACTGGGCGCAATGATTACATCATATTTGTCTTTCAGGTTGCCTGCTTTCAGCTCGGTTTTCTCAATGATGCTGTAGGGCACTTTGGACTGGTCGAGCGTATAGCGGACCCAACCCGGATCCTGTGTTGATACCCAGCTGTGCAGCAGACCGATGCGCGGCACATCCAGCTCGACCATTTCGCCGTCCGGCAACCGCCCAACACCCCGCACTTCGAGGAGAGTGCGGCCAACAACTTCTTCCATTACTGCTTCATCCACAGTGTCGGAATCGATAAAAATCGTACCCGCCGGAAAGTTGTAGCGGCCAACCTTCACGCTCGATTTTGTGGCTTGCATACTGGCCCCTGCCAAAGCAAAGCGCAGTTCACCAATACCTTCCTGGCCCTTGTGCGGCACCACATAATATTTGGCACGCTTCGGCAGGGATGATGGCTGGTAAAGATCAGCTCCGCTACTCGCTTGCTCATTCTTCAATTCCAGAATGCCCGCGTCTTTGATGAACGAGGTTTTAACTCCCCGCAACAAACCCAGGGTCCATGCCACATCGTCATAAGGAGGCACGTCTACTTTTTCCGGGAACTTCTGATTTTCAAACAAGGCTTTTGCAAACGGACCGTAAGGTTGATTAAGCAGTATGAGCGCATCCCCTTTCTCAACTTCGGTTTTGCCAAACTTGCCTTTTGCCTCCGCCCGGTGAACTTCTATGCCTTGCTCGATCACAAGGTCAATCAACTCCCTCGCAGCGCCGTTATCACGTTGGTCATGCTTGATTAATACCGCCTTCATGTCACCGGACACGCCCGCCTCAACAGCGTTCTTGGATTTACTGTAAAAGCCGCGCACCAGTTGGTCTGCATTTTTGGCGGTATATTCAAGCGACGCATAAACCCCACTGGACATGTAATTCACATTATTGCGCATAGACCACAGGGTCTCTTCCGCCGGTGGGCTGGGCCGGTACCATGTCTTTTCAGTGGTTTTGTCGCCAGCAAAACGGCTGTCGCCCAGATCGCGCAACATGGTTTCCGAGCCACCGTTGCCGAAGGTTTCGTAAAACCGACCGTTGGAGTTGCGATTATTGGTCATCCACAGCATATAGCCGGGCCACCAACCAGTGTAGAAACCCCACGTCCACACGCCGGGCATGCCCTTGGAGGTCAGGCGGCTAACTTCATAGTTGGCAATAGAGGCCCACTCGGCCACCGTTGTTGCGCTAACGCCGGGGTTATAGGGGCCAGTGCCGGTCGCCACATACAGGTACGGCACGCTTTCGTGCAGATCCAGCGACATGGTCGGTTTATAGTCCATGAAGCCTTTCAGGAAGTTTTTGGTCATCGGCTGAGTCAAGCCAATACCGTCCCTGTTATTGTCATGAAAGGTATATTTGCCCCAGAAAGGAGGGCCGCTTGGTGGACGATCATAATAATCGGTGCGGCCTTTATTGTGCTTGAGGAACCATTCGGTAGACCGGTTACGGCCATCTACCTCAAACACCGGCGTGATCATGGTGATGACATTTTTGCGGATGTCCTTAAACAGGTCGCGCTCCTCAGCCGCGACCCGGTAGGCAATTTCCATGGCGGTTTCCGGCGGACCGTACTCTGTTGAGTGCAAGCCCGCGGTGATCCAGTAAATGGGTTTAGCACCGTCCATGGTCGCTTCTGCGTCCGCATCGCTCAAACCGCGCGGATCGGCCAGTCTATTCAAGCGGGCTTTATAGTCATCAATGTTTGCCAGTGTGGCCGAATCTGCAATGATCAGCGCGATCATTTCGCGGCCTTCAGCGGTTTGACCCAGGCTAACCACCTCGGCGCGGTCTGTCGCCGCAGCAATGGCCCGCATATAGCCGTGAATTTCCGCCACATTTGTCATCTCGCCGGGGCTGCCGGCAATATGGCCGAGAAAGTCTCGCGGACTGGGAATGCTGGGATGGTCAGGCATGACCGATACCCAGTCATTAAGAAAGTGTTTTTCCGTTGTGGCGGCAGCAATGGCTTCGCTGGATATTTTGTCAACTGGCAGGCCGCCAACCGTTGCCGGAAAAGAAACAGGCATGTCGCCGTCGTCAGCCGCAAGCGGCACACCGGTGCCAACACCCGCAACCAAAATCGATGCACCGGCCAACAGGCGCAGTTTTCCATTGAATTTCATGACAGAACCCTCCCAAAGATTTCTTATGGCGGAAGGCTAGAACAAATCGCTGATCCTATAAAGTGGAATCAGTTTACCGACCCACTTCCGTCAACTTAACAAGCAAGACTGCACATTCTGACTGGTGCAATTAGTAAAATTGTCCTGCCGTACTAAAAGTACATTGCACTATACAAAGAGAAGACTATGAACCCGCGTTAGCCTGAAGGTTTTCAAGACTGGACTGCGCCCGACTAGCCGACGACGACAATCCAATCTTCACCGCGATATCGCGCGCTTCGATTAAAGCCGCTCTGGCTTTTTCAACATTACGGTGCGCTGTATGAAATTTGCCTGCAACAAGTAACGCTCTAACCTTTCCGCTCGGCGATGTCATGTCATCAGCCGCTTGCAATGCGTATAGCAATGGTCTTTCCGCGTCGGTTAAGCGCCCTTCATCCACCAACGCTGACGCCAACGTTACGGCAGCGAACATTGCCGGGTCCCTCAAGCCGCCGCGCACACGGTCTGCAAAAGACTGCTCAAAATGCGGGATCGCTAGCGCGATGTCACCAGAAACAAGATAGACGAAGCCCACGTGTCTGCCGTAATCGGCAAGCATAACAGGTCGCGGTTTTTCAGTACTATTTTCAAGCACCAGAGAACGGTCAAAAAGCTCGCGGGCTTCATCAAGCTCTCTACGCTGAAAATATATCAGGCCCAGCGCATGAACGGCGTCCGCCTGACCAACAATGTCTTCTGCAGCGGTAAAAGCCGCAAGCGCCTCCTGCCCGTATTTCTCAGCTTCGGCAAACTTCCTTTCGGACATTTCTGCCCGATAAAAATACTTTGAGCGCGCCAAAGAAACCCGCGCTCTCGTGACGAGATCAAGACCCGTTACCAATTTGGCCGCTTTATCAATATGGGCCAGGCTTTCGGCGACGGGCCGCGTGTTCTGATGCAGGCCGATGCGATCATAAATGGCTGACAGCTTCAGATGTAACGTAACGATTTCGCTCGCCGCGGTATCGGGACAGTCAAGCGCTGCGGCTGCCAGTTGTTTTGCCCTTTCCAGCAAGCCCTTATTATAGGCAGCGTCAATTCCGACGACGTGATTCGCAAAGGGTCCGCAGTCCTGTGCAAATGCAGGTACCGGGATTTGAAACATGGCTATGGCCATTAGCCCAACGATGGCCTGCTTGACAAATTTCATCATTCACCCCTCCCAGACAACTGCCGTTGAATGTCAAAGAAGAATACAATGACTACAATTGAAATGCGCCAGGGCGAACATCCAACCGGAATGAAACGCACTTCACTTACTATATTTTTTTGACAAATTCGGATTTCAGCTTCATGGCACCGATACCATCGATTTTACAGTCAATGTCATGGTCACTGTCTACAAGCCGGATATTTTTGACCTTGGTGCCAACTTTCACCACCAAAGACGACCCTTTCACCTTCAGGTCCTTGATCACTGTTACTGTGTCACCGTCTGCCAGGGAGTTACCGTTGGCATCGGTTATATCAGGGTCCGTTTGCTGAGGTACTGCCTCTGCGTTTGATGACCACTCATGCGCGCACTCGGGACAAACAAGCAGCCCACGATCAACGTAAACATAGGGCGATCGGCATTTGGGGCAGGGGGGTTGCTCGCTCATAAAGCTGTCCTAACTTGCGTTGCCGTTAACTGGCAACACAAGTTAGGTCGATCGGGCGCTGGGGACAACGGGTTTGTCACCGTCCTGCCAACCAGAAACAACCATGCCTTGTGCAAACATGAGCGCAGCTAAGGTTAGCCTGCGCGCACGTCTTCCAAAAAACCTACCGACTTGGCCTTCAACAATTCAACGTTTGCGCCCAGGTCTTTTGCCGCTACGCGAAGCTCTTTCGCCCGTTCCATTGTTCGGTCTGATGTTTCATGAACATGCTGGATATTATTGGCAACATCCTGCGTGCCCTGAGACGCCTCCTGAATGTTGCGGCTTATCTCATTAGTTGCTGCTGACTGCTCTTCCGTTGCTGCGGCAATACTGCCGGTAATATTATTCAGCTCTTTGATCGTATCTTCTATCCCCGACACGGCGGTAACCGAACTGTCTGTATTGTCTTGGATAGACTGAACCTGCGACCCTATTTCACCGGTGGCGTTTGCGGTTTGCTGAGCCAATGATTTCACTTCAGATGCAACAACAGCAAAGCCTCTTCCAGCTTCACCCGCGCGGGCGGCCTCGATCGTGGCGTTTAACGCCAGAAGATTGGTTTGGTCAGCGATGTCATTGATCAAACTAACCACGCGCCCAATTGTTCCACTGGCTGTCTCGAGGGCCGAAATGGTGGATGTCGCGTCGCCAGCTTCATCAGCAGCTTCATCAGACTTCGCGGACGAAGAGCTGACTTGCCGCGCAATTTCTTCAACCGAAGCCGACAACTCTTCCGCCGCAGAAGCAACCGTTTGCACATTCACTGTCGCCTGTTCAGCAGCGGCGGCCACGCTGGCTGCAAGGCTCTGGTTTTCCGACGCGTCTGACATCAGATCTTTTGCTGTTGCGCCTACCTGCTCCACCGCTCCGGTAAGGCTGGACATGACTTCCATAACGGTTTGTTCGAAGCTATCAGCAACCTGGTTGCGCTGCTGTTTTTGTTCCTGAACCAGTTGCTCCATGCGCTTGGTGGTATCGTTAATTGCCTGCGCGCCGCGGCCAAAAGTGCCGGCCATGCCCTGGACCAGAAATTTGCGGTAAAACTGGCTGTCGCTAGCGGCTTCTAGCGAAGCGGCTGCCTCTCTAATAAACGCATCCGTCAAATCAAGCATATAGTTGACATTTGCCAGTATGGGAGACAAATCACCATGCAGGTCCCAGTCAACTATTCTGGCTTCCAAGTCTCCCTTTTTGACCGACCGGGAAACCAAAGCAAGGACCTGAAAAGCGTCTGCATATTGTTTGTTTTTCTGCTGTTCGTGGTCCAACGCCGCCTCTAACTCATCGATACGCGATTGCCATGCAGTTTTTCCGCTCATTATTTCAAACATTGCACGCCTCCTTGCTCCAAATAAATTCATCGTAAGTTTGACCAACGTCTTGAGCCGTCTTTTCCAAGAAGGCGGCGCTCTCTATAAGGCTGGCTTTGCGATCAGGGTTTTCTTTCTCAATACGTAACAAGTCTCTATAAAGTGGGCGGATGTCAGAAATCGCCTGAGGGTTTGGTACGCGTCGGTTTGAATGAAACCCTGCCAGTGTGCCATCCTGCCCGTAAGAAGGTGTGACATGGGCGATTACCCAATAATATTTGCCAGTCAATGACATGTTTTTGACGTAAGCTAATATCTCCTTTTGAGCCAATAGCCTTTCCCACAACAGTTTGAAAACGGCTCTTGGCATATCTGGATGTCGAATAATATTATGTGGCTGGCCGATAACTTCCTGGGTAGACATTTCTGCCACGCGACAAAAAATGTCGTTGGCATAAACAATGTGACCTTTGGAATCTGTTTTTGAAACAATGATCTCGTCAGGATCAAAGTGTATTTCCTCATCAAGAGGAACAATATTTCTGTTCTTCATCTTACTCGAGCCTTCTATTAAAAGGTTCCCCATGTGCAGTAGACGTAGAAGGCACTTTATCTCTTAAATTAGAGTTAATATTTAATTTAAGCTCATGCGGGAGAAGTAAATTTCAGAAAAATTCATAATCTTAGATTGTATTGTCAAGATTTTATATTTCTATTTCTCTCACCAAAAGCAATCAACTAGACCATCTGGCTCCCCAAACCTTGAGCGGTTTATCGACAGAGCACTAACAAGCGAATTCATATAGACTAGAGCGATAGAGTTGTTCGGGTTCGCTACACGCGAGAACAAAAAATTTGCCGTACATCGCTAGAGAGAAGTATGCCGGTGTATATAATCCAAGGTTCTATTTACCGATCACACAATTTTTTAGCCGCAGTGCCGAAAAACAATAGCTACAACCAAATTTAAGCCCGCCATCGCCTGCCGATTTCGGGGCAACGATTCTGAGTCTCGCCGACTGATGGTTAGGAAATCGCTGCAGCTCGCCCTAAACGCTTTTTAAGGTATGGTGATCCCGGGTGGATTCGAACCACCGGCCCCCAGATTAGGAATCTGGTGCTCTATCCAACTGAGCTACGGGACCATCTCTACTTTCTGGCACCGGACTTACCTACAATTATGCTGTAGGTCAACATCTCGCATTCGCGCCATAGTGGTGTTTTGCTATTACTGAATGTATTCAATGCACTAACTAACATCACAAGCCCGCTAAAACGACAATAGACTCGGTACTGGTTTGTATTTGCTTTACACTTTTAGTGCACATTGGGGCTACCTGGAAAGGTGGTTAATGCAGCTAATAAGACTTATCTCTCCTGTTATCATTGCCACAGCGGCGAGCCTGCTTGCCCTGTCGGCCACAGCTGTGTTTTTCACCAGCCGTCTTGACACCAATTCTGTCGATGCCGAACGCCGAATTATTGCACGAATGATTACCAGTGTACCTCAGAATCTAGCGACGCTCGCCGAAGATAACAGCTGGTGGGATGAAGCGGTTGAGAATATCCATCTCGCTGAAAATCAGGACTGGATTAGCGCAACAATGGGCGGCACCGTTGCTGGCATCGGAGACATAGATGGGGCATTCATATTGAGAGGTGATGCCAGTCTAATGTTTTCCAGGCACAGAGAAGATCAGCCTGCAAATTTAGAAGGCCTTCTATTGAACGGGCTAAGACAGGCTGTTAACGCCCTGCAACCCGTAGATGCTGATGTAGGGGTTTCTACCAGTGGATATGCATTTAGCCAGGGTCGGGTTTTTGCGCTGGGTGTAAGCATGGTTCAACCTTCAGGCTTCAAGGTTTTTGACCCACCGCTAGGTACAACGCGGCGACCGGTTCTCATATTCTACAAAGAAATAAACCCAGGACAAATTCGCGCGTTTTCTCAGGTCAGCGAACTAAACGACCTGCACTTCAATACCGATGGTAAGCCACCCATTGACAAGAACTCTGACGCGATTGTGGTTCTGACTGGGCTGAACAGCTTGCCAATTGGCTATTTTTCCTGGGAGCCGCTACGCCCGGGCAGTGTTCTTCTTAAACAATTGTTATGGCCCTCTGTGTTCTTCCTTGGCTTAATTCTTTTAGCTGGTTTTAGTTTTGTTAGGCGGGCGCAAAAGCTGGTCGATGGTCTGGCACAGGCGGACCGCACCAAAATGGCGTTTCTGGCGTCTATGAGTCACGAGGTTCGCACGCCGCTCAATGCAATTATCGGCTTTGCTGAAATCCTGAGGCTTGAACTTCACGGTGAAATCAAAGGCAAAAAAAACAGAGAATATCTAGATATCATTCGTACCAGCGGCGAACACTTGCTGACCGTCATCAACGACATCCTCAACATCTCGAAACTCGATGCCGGTAAAATGGAGGTTTTTGCCGAAGCCATGGATCCTGTTGAGGTAATTGCAGAATCGGTACGTATTATCGAAACCAGTGCACGTGAGCGATCGATCAGGCTGATCACTGAACTCGAATCCGGGCTCATTGTCAGCGACGAACGCATCGTCCGGCAAATTCTGATCAATATTTTATCCAATGCGATCAAATTCACGGCGGCGGGCGGTCAAGTGTCTGTCCGGTCAGAAGTTACCGAAGGTGGGTATAGAATTACCGTCTCAGATACTGGCATTGGCATGAGCAAGGAAGAAATTGATGTGGCACTGGCGCCGTTTGGACAAGTTGAAAACAACGACCAAACAACCGGCATGGGCACTGGCCTTGGTCTGCCGCTAGTGAACCGGTTTATCAAGTTAATTGGCGGCGAAATGACCATTCGGTCGGCGCCGGGGCACGGCACCAGCGTCAAGCTCGACCTGCCAAAAGCGCCTCCGAAAACGCCCCACAAAACAGACGGTGCTCAGGGGCTGTTTTAAACCAACAACTTATCGCTATTGGCACCTGTAGGATATGGCCGACAACCCGCAAACGGTTACGAAAGCTTATATTGAGCTAGCTGCCTGTAATAGGGCATGGCCTGCTGTGCCAGTTTCTCCAGATGCGCAGGCAAGGTGCCAGCAAACGCCGCCCGGCTTTCAAAGCCAGTTGATTTTTCCACATTAGCGTACCACCAAGGGGCCCACGCGCCGTCAGAAGGTCGGGCGCCCGATGGCCACGCCAACATCGCATCTTCAAAAGGTATATTAAGGCAATCACATAACCGGCGTAGAAACACCGGCGGATCACTTAATAAGTCATCGCTATCAATCACGATAGGTGTGTCGTCCTGACCACTGGCAACACGGTCGTATATCTCCGCCAACTGCCGAAAGCCCAGATCATCGAATACCGGATCTTGCCGCTGTTTCACATAGCTAGCGATCATGGCCCGAGGCTCGCGCAGCAGAAAACAGTTTCGGACACCCTTGATCCAGTCCAGCGGCGTAGCAGCAGTAATATGATGGCTCATTTGTTTCTGATATTGCATGCGGTTGTTGCCCTCAAGCGGCGACATCAAAGCAGAAACGACTGCATCGCCTCTCTTTGGCTGGCTAGAGAGAATGGTGTCGCGGCCAGGGTGATCAATACCGGTTGCATCAAGATAATGGGCATAAAAGGGCTCATCAACCACGGTGCAATCTGATCTGTTTTCAAACGAGCGCATTAAGGCGGTCGAGATATTTCTCGGGCCAGACCACATGGCTATTCTTGTCGGGACCTGCGGATGTTTAGTCATTTATCGCCCCTCAGCAATTGAGGTATCCAGCTGCCGCCTGTATGCCGTTCGCAAGCGGGCAACCATTGGCCCTGTGGTGCCGTCCCACTGACCGATTGATCGTCCATCAATTTCACGAACCGGTACCAGCCCGGCATATGTACCAGTAACAAATGCTTCGTCTGCACCATATACATCGGTCAGGCTGAAGTTTTTTTCGTGAACAGATATACCCTCATCGCGCGCGGCCTCAATCACCATTTTGCGAGTCACACCGCCAAGGCAAAATTGCCCGGTTGATGTCCATAGTTCACCGTCACGAACAATGAAGAAATGAGTCGAATTACAGGTGGCAACGAAACCGTGAGGGTCCAGCATCAAGGCTTCATCTGCCCCGGCCTTGGTCGCCTGAATGCAGGCGAGGATGCAGTTGATTTTTGAATGCGAGTTAAGCTTCTGGTCCTGAACATCAGGATATCCGCGCCGCACATGAACAGTAAATAGGCGAATGCCCTGGTCCAGCGTTTCCTGAACCGGAGATTTGAACTCCGGGACAATAACAATTGTTGGTGGGCTAATGGTCACTCGGGGGTCCTGATAAGGAGTTGCCTTTACGCCGCGAGTTACCATCAAACGGATATGCCCACCCTCTTCCATATGGTTGGCATCGATGGTTGCATATAGCCGTTCAGCCAGCTCTTGCTTCGACAGCGCCATATCCATGTCCAATGCCTTGGCACCATCATACAGGCGCCTTAAATGGTGGCCCAGAAACACGATTGTGCCTTCATGTACCCGCAGGCCCTCCCAAACGCCATCACCAAGGATGAAACCACTGTCAAACACAGATACTTTAGCGTCATCCCGGTGAAAAAATTCACCGTTGATATTTATTTTTATGTCGGCGTTGCGAGGGTCTGCCGCATAATCATGAGTGCCATGTGCCATTTTAGAAAGCCTTTCGTTGCCACCTCCGAGTGAAGCGCTAAAATAGCCTGCGTGAAGGAAGGCCCGTGGTCAAGATTTGCAATCTATTAACACCAAAATTTCTGCGTGCCACCGGCGCGGCCTTGGCAGCTATGATCTTGGCAATTGGGGCAACAGCTGGAGCAGATACCGCCATGCCTGCGGTATTATCTAAATGCGGCAGCGCCACCATTGCATCAGTTGAAAATAACGCAACTCTGACGGCGGCAAGCGGCGACAGGATCCAGTTAGCATCTATCAAAATGCCGGAGCTATGGCCGGAGGGAGCCCCCTATACCAGTTGGCCGCACGCCGCGTGGGCCCACAAAATTCTTGAAAGCCGCACTTCGGGGAATACCGTCGATCTATTTTGTGAAGGTGAAACAACCAGCTTTGACGGCCAGAAAATTGCCCATATATTATTGCCCGGCGGCGACTGGTTGCAGCAACAGCTGGTGCAGGAAGGCGCCGCCTATGTATTCACGCGCCGAGACTTTACGGCCGGCTTAACTCAATTATATGCCTCCGAAGACAGCGCCCGAGCGAACAGTTTGGGCGTTTGGCAAACGACAAAAAAATTGATCGCAGACAACGAAGCCAAAAACGAAGGGATACGCACTGGATGGTTTCAGATCATTCGGGGTACTGTGCTTGATGCGGCGGCTGTCAGACGGCAAACTTTTTTGAACTTCGGCACCGATTGGCGGAAAGACTTCACCGCAGAAATACCAGCGCGCGCGGCACGTGCGTTTATGAAAGCGGGCGTGAACCCACTAACTTTTCAGGCAAAATATGTGGAGGTTCGCGGCTGGGTCACCTGGAAAGGTGGACCCCACATAATGCTGGAAGGACCAGGGCAAATACGGCTGGTCAGCCCTGACTAGAGGATTAACCGTTGGCCAGACCAGCAGCGACCGGATCACCGATGCGGCGCACCAGCGAATCTTTAAGTTTGCCCAGCGCCTGTGCTTCCAGTTGGCGTACCCGTTCTTTGGAAATACCCAGTTGGGAGCCCAGGACTGCGAGCGTAACACCATTTTCTTTCAACTGACGCTGTCGAATAATGAAACTTTCGCGGTCGGTCAAATCGTTCATGGCATCATTGAGCAACACAGATTTTTTGCTGCGGTCATGGGTTGCCATATAAAGCGCATCAGGCTGCGGTGTGTCGGCCATCAGCAAATCTTGCCATTCTTGCGCAGATTCGTCAGCTACAGGTGCGTTTAATGACCGGTCGACCCCAGACAAGCGGCCCTCCATCGCTTCCACGTCGCGCAGCCGCACGCCCATTTCATCGGCGATCTGGTTACGGGATTGAAACGAAAGTGGCCTATCTGCATCAACACCCATTTTTGCCTTAAGGCGTTTCAGATTGAAGAACAGCGCCTTGTGGGCCGAGGTGGTGCCGGTGCGTACAATAGACCAGTTACGCAGCACATAATCCTGCACGGCCGCACGCACCCACCATGATGCATAGGTTGAAAACCGAACTTCCCGGGCCGATTCGAAACGATAGGCTGCTTCCATCAGGCCAACCGTGCCCTCCTGGATCAGGTCAGAGACCGGCAGGCCGTAATGGCGGTATCGGCTCGCCGCGGCAACATCTAAACGCAGATGAGCTTCTGTGAGTTTCTTGAGTGCATGTTCGTCGCGCTCGGTTTGCCACGCAATAGCAAGA
>JAAHTG010000622.1_pt1 | contig 29596 bp, 55 predicted proteins | sample 6116081 | NCBI WGS metagenome assembly JAAHTG01 (sample SAMN13939989, study PRJNA603662) | sponge metagenome | isolation source: marine sponge | host: Mycale hentscheli | place: New Zealand | collected 2005 | reverse complement strand
TAGCTTATGGTCAATTTTTAGATGCTTTAAAATGTGATTGGAGAAATGATCCAAATTCAATGGAAACTCCAAGACGTGTAGCTAAAGCATATGTAAATGATTTATGGGCAGGTAGATATACTGCAATGTCTCCTATTACATCCTTTCCATCTGACGGATATGATGGTATTATTATTGAAAGAAATATCCCACTAACTTCAATGTGTTCACACCACCACCAAACCATTGGGGGAGTAGTTCATATTGGCTATATAGCAGGAGAGGGTGGTCAAGTAATCGGATTATCTAAACTAAATAGAATTGTTGAATTGTTTGGACGTAGAGGAGCTATTCAAGAACAACTAACATCAGCTATCCATAATGCTGTATGTAAAATTACTGAAGGTAATAAGGGTGTAATTGTTACAATTGTAGGTACTCACAACTGTGTAAGTTGTAGAGGTGTAAAACATCAGGGTGCCGCTATGGTAACAACCAAAGCATCAGGAGTATTTAGAGATAATGATAATCTAGCTAGAAAAGAATTTTTTGATAGTTTAAAAATAAATAACGGAGGACATAATATATAAAAGAATATGACCAAAAAACCTGATATGTATGCAGAAGAAAAAGCACTTATGCCTTATGGGGATAGTGTTGCTGCTCCTAAAATAGATATCCCCAATACTAATGCTTGGGTAGCTCAACAATCTGTAGATGTAAATCATTTTTTATCTACTAAATTTTTAGAATTAAAAAAAGAATATGCGGAGTTAATAGCATTATACAAATGGAATGAATTAGTTAATAAATCTGAATTTAGTTTTATTCCTATAAAAGGACATACTTACTATCTTTACCAAAGAGAAGATGAAAAGTTATTTTTATCCTTAATTGAGCCCGAATGTTGGAATCAATTATTTGTAGGATCAGTAACATTAGACTCAGATAATAAGTGGATAAAAACAAGTAATCTAATTAAAAGTAATAAATATGAAAAATAAAGTACCGTTTATTGATGAAGTAGAAGAATTTAATGAAGTTATGGGGAAAGGTTACCAAAATAGAACCACTCCAACCATCAATCCTAAAGACGCCCAGTTTGTAATTGATTTCATTCAAGAAGAGCTAGATGAGTTAAAAGTAGCAGTTAAAGAAAGAAATATAGTTGAAATATTTGATGCTCTACTTGATATTACTTATGTAGGTTTAGGTAATGGGGCTTTAGTATTTGGTTTAAAAGATAAAATATTAGAGGGTTATGCTGAAGTACAAGCAAGTAATATGTCTAAAATATGCCAAACGTTAGAAGAAGCAGAAGAAACAGTTAAATTACGCTCTGAACAACAAGGTGAACCTTGTCACTATTTAAGTGATGGTAAAGGTAAATATGTAGTATACCGCAGTTCAGATAATAAAGTAATGAAATCAATTAATTACTTCAGACCAGACTTGGCACAATTCTTTACAGAGCAGGATATTATGGATACCCTTATAAAGTAGGTTGTAGATGTATAAAAAATGTTTCGCACAAAGAAAAAAGGGAAACCAATTCTTAATTCACCTTTGGGAGGACACAGGTTATAGCAAAGTTGAATGGACTAACCAAGCTTATGTTGAATGTGATGATTCTCAATCAACCCATACAGGACTAAATGGGGAATCTCTACGTAAGGTAAGTAATTGGAAATCTGATAACTCAAAACTTCACTTCCATGATATGACTCCATACCAAAAATTCTTAGTTGAAAGGTATGGAACCAATGATGAACCTTCTACAACTCAAAAAGAATTTTTCTTTGATATTGAGATTGAAATGGGTGAAGCTCTTACTGAAGATTATATCAAATCAGCACCTAAAAAGGTAACATCAATTGCTTGGTATGATAAACAAGTAGATGAGTGGGCGATTTTAATTTTGGATCCAAAATCTAATTTGAAAAGAACAAAAGCAAAAACTAAAGAAATCATTCCCTGTGCTACTGAAGATGAATTATTACTTAAATTTCTAGAAAAATTTAGAGAAATTGACCCTGATATTGTAGTGGGGTGGAATAGTGACTATTTTGATATACCCTATTTATATTATAGAATGTGTAATGTTTTAGGAGAAGATGTTGCTCGTTATTTATCCCCAATTGGTTATGTAAGAGAAACTCCTTGGTTTAAAGATCAATACATACAAATTGCAGGAGTTGAATCTTTAGATTATATGAGATTACATAAGAAATTTAGTTGGAAGGATGAACCTTCATTTAAATTAGATGCTATTGGAGAAAAATATGCTGGGTTAAATAAAATTGAATATGATGGAAATTTAGATAAACTATTTGATGATGATCCTTTAAAGTTTATCCAATACAACTTTCGAGATGTTGAAATATTAAAAGTACTAGATGAAAAATTAGAGTATTTATCTTTAGTTAAAAATTTGGCACATAAAGGTAAGCATAACTATAGTGAAGTATATGCTAATACTAAAACCCAAGATGGAGCCATTTCAGCTTATTTATTAAGTAAAAAAATAGTTCCCCCTGCAAAAGATCGTAACCCTTTATCAAAAAAGAATTATGCTGGTGGTTATTTGTTTTGTCCTAAAGCTGGAATTTATAATTATGTATTTGATGAAGATTTAACTTCACTGTATCCTTCAATTATTATGACTATTAATATTGGTAAAGAAACTATGGTTGGAAGAATTATAGATGCTGATGATAGAAATAATCGTTTAGGGTTAAATGATTTAAAACGTAGAGATCCTAGTGAAGAGTTTATTGTTGAAAATGTTAAACGTAGTAGAACTAAAGTTAATGCTGGTAGGTTAGTAGCTATGATAGAACAAAATGAACTATCAGTTTCTGCTAATGGGGTATTATTTAATACAAATCGTGAATCAGTACTATCAACCATACTTAAAAAATGGTTTGATGAAAGGGTTTTATATAAAAATAAAATGAAAGATGCTTATAAATCTGGTGATAAAGAATTAGGTGCAGCGTTTCATATGAAGCAATACACAATGAAAATTTTATTAAATAGTTTGTATGGTGCAACTGCTCTTGGTAGTTTCCGTTATGGTAATGTTATTTTATCGGAAGCAATTACTTTAAGTGGTCAGAGAATTATTCAAGAAAGTGCTTTAACAGCAAACAGACATATTAATAAAGTTATAAAAGGTGAAGTTGAAATTATTAATAAAAAAGGAATTAGAAAGGAAGCTAATGATCCTAAAATTGAAAGAAATATTAGCCCTAGACCTTATGGAATTTAAAATATGAAACATATAGAAGATACTCCTTGGTGGATTTGTGATCCTGAAGATACTAATTATGTAGCATATTCTGATACAGATTCAATTTATATACATGCTGAACCATTACTTAGACATTTATATTCAGACTTTGAAGAAATGTCTAGTGAAGATAAAGATGATAAATTAGAAAATATTGCTTTAAAATATCAAGATATTATTACTGATTCTTATAGTGAATTAGCTACAGATTGTTTTAATGCTAAAGGTGCTCATCGATTAGAAATGAAAACCGAATGTGTTATTAGAGCAGCTTATTTTAGAGCTACTAGAAGATATGCTCAATGGATTACTAAACAAGAAGGTATTGTAAAGGAATCACTTGACGTTAAAGGTCTTGAATTCAAAAAAGCAAATTTTCCACCTGTATTGGGTAAGTTTTTTCATAAAGCCTTAGTGGATGTGTTGAAAGGAGCAAAACAAAGTGAAATAGATAAAAGATTAAAAGAATTTAAAACCCAAATATTAGATGGTACTATACCACTTACAGAATTAGGTAACCCAACCTCAGTAAAAACTTTAAACAAGTATACTGAGAGAAAAGCAAGAGCAGGTGAAATGTTTACAGTTGTAGCTAAAGGAGCACCTGCAGCCGTAAGAGCAGTTATTAGGTATAATGATTTATTACATTTTTGGGGTTTGAATAAAACACATAGTCAAATAACTCAAGGTGATAAAATTAAATGGATTTATCTAAAACCAAATCCTTACCAAATTGACGCAATAGCATTTTTAGAGTGGGATCTACCAGAAAAAATTCAAAAATTTATTGAACAAAATGCAGACAGAAAGAAGATTTTTGAATCCATACTGCTTAATAAATTAGAAGGATTTTATAATGATTTAGGGTGGACTTTAAACTTAAACCCTTATAAAGAAATGTTTTTTAAATTTTAAAATATGAAAATATTAGGAATATCAGGAGGGACACATAGTTGTGGTTTAGCTTATCTCAAAAATGGCAAACCTGAATTTGCTTTTGAAGAAGAAAGATTTAATAGAATAAAAACTTATAAAGATTTTTATAATGACAAATTTAGATATCCTTATGAATCAGGACAGAATGTTTGGTTTAATAAAGGTTTTGATTGGAATGAGTTAGATTATATAACCTCTCATTATTCTGCTAAAATTACTGAAAAAATTTGGAATGGTATAGGATTAGGTCCTTTCCCCAAAGAAAAATTTATAAAAATTAACCACCATAGAGCACATTGTAGTTTAGCTTATTACTGTAGTGGATTTAAAGAAGATACATTAGTAGTATCAATGGATGCTATGGGTGAAAAATATAGTGCTAGATATTTTATAGGTAGCGATGGTAATATGGAAGATATAGGAAATATCGATACTAACCATAAATCATTAGGCCATTATTATGTTATGTTAACTGAGTTTTTAGGTTTTATGCGACTTAAAGATGAAGGTAAAGTGGTAGGTACTGCTTCCCATGGTAAGTTTTATGATAAATACTATGATGTTTTTAATAATTGTATTAACATTAATGGTATTAAAACTGATAAAGATTATGGAAATGTACTTGCAGGTGGAATATATGAAGATTTTTATGGTCTTTGGTTTAAAGCATTTGGTAGTAAATTCACATCCCCTGATAAAGAAACTATAGCATATAACGGTCAATTAGTATTTGAGGAAAAAGTATTAGAAATATTTAATAATTTACATAAAAAATATCCTAAAATAAAAAAAGTAGCATTAGCTGGTGGTATATTTGCTAATGTGAAATTGAATAAAAGAATTAATGAATTAGAATGGGTTGATGAAGTATTTATTGCTCCCCCAATGGGAGATGAAGGAATACCTTTAGGAGCAGCTTTATCAGTACATAAATTAATAAACCCAAACTTTAAACCCTTTAAATTAGATAATATATTTTTAGGTACATCTTATAAAGATAGTGATTTTGAGGTAGACAAAACTAAATATAATGTAAGACCTTATAATGAACAAGAATTAGCTTATGATTTAAGAGATGGTAATATAGTAGGTTGGTTTAATGGTAGGTATGAACATGGTCCAAGAGCATTATGTAATAGAAGTATAATTGCAGATCCTAGCATTCCTGGAATTTATAAAAAAATAAATAATAGGTTACAAAGAAATGATCGTATGCCCTTTGCACCGGTTGTAATTGATAATTATGTAAATGAAGTATTTGATGTTAAAAAATCAAAATATACAGCTGAATTTATGACTATGTTATATGATACTAAAAAGGAATGGTATGATAAAATCCCAGCAGTAGTCCACCCAATAGACAAAACAGCTAGAATCCAAATAGTAACAGATAAAAGTAATCCTAAATTTTATAAACTAATAAACCAATTTTGGTCAGTAACGGGAATACCGGTTTTATTAAATACAAGCTTTAATGTGCATGGTGAGCCTATAGTTTGTCACCCCAAAGAAGCTTTCGTACATTTGGACAACAAAATAGTAGATATCTTAGTAATTAATAATAAAGTTTACACTAAAAAATGATAAATAAATTAACAATACAATCGATTATTAACAAGTATTACCTTGGAACCAATGAATCTGTAAAATGGGTAATTAAGGATAATACCTTAAATATTGATTTTATGACACCTACAAAAGATGTTATAGGGAATGTTAAGTGTGATGATTTTAAATTAGAAGACTGTAAATTAGCAATATATGATACTAAAAAACTCAATAGTTTAATTAGTATTTGTAATGGAGATTTACTTCTTGAATTAGAAAAAAATGGATCCATTTATACTAAATTAAAAATATCAGATCTTAATTTTAATCTTAATTATGCTTTATCAGACCCTCTATTAATTAATAAAGTAGGTGAAGTTAATGAAGCTGAGTGGGTTGTAGAGTTAGATTTAACTCAAGAAGATGTTGACAATATTATTAAAGCTAAAAGTGCATTAGCACAAATTGATAATATGTTAGTAACCACAACAACTAATTTAGATAATGAGGATGTTGTTGAATTTGTTTTTGGTGATGAATCAGGACACAATAATAAAATTACCTACCAAGTACCAGGAGATATTAAGGAAACAAATATAAAACTACCATTTAATTCAGATACATTTAAAACTATCCTCCAAGCTAATAAAGATATGGGGGGTGGTAAGTTACTATTGAGTAGTATGGGATTAATGAGATTAGATTTTGAATTAGAAGGAATCTCATCTAATTACTTTATGGTGAGGAAAGCAGAAACTGAATTTTAATATATGTATAATAAATTGACCTAAGGGCGCACGTTTTATTTTTATTAAACCCGAGAGCTTCGGCCTCACAAAACTAAATGATATGAGTACATTATTCAATGAACGTACACCGTTCGACTTACTATTCCGTAACCTATTTAAGGCAGACGGCGTTTTTCAACCAACAACGTTTGAAAACAAACAACCACACCCACTAGATATTTTTTATGACGATGAAGGACTTCATTTTGAAGTTGCTTGTACTGGTCTAACTAAGAAAGACATTCAATTAGAAATTGATGGAGATCTTTTAAAAATTATTTATGATAAACCTAATGATGATGAGTTTGATTATAGTGGCTACATCTATAAAGGATTAGCTAAACGATCTTTTAACTTAGGTTATAAAGTAGCAGCTAAATTCGAACTTGAGAATTTAACAGCAGAAATGAAAGATGGTTTGCTTCATCTATTTATTCCAATCGCGGAATCTAAAAAAGCAAAAACAATTAAAATTAAGTAACTAAAAGCGCCCTTTAGGTTGGTTTATTTAATTAGGTTTCGTATATTATGGTAAATAATAATAATAAAGTTATATGGCAAGAATCACAGATCCACTATTAGAACCCTATTTTATAGGGAAAGACACTTACTGTTACACAGTATATGAATCAGTAGCTCCTAAAAAAACTAGAGCAGGAACAGTTTTAAAAGAAGGTGAAACCGGGGAGGTTTATGAAAAACCCCAAGGTCATTACAGTTCTTTTGGAGCAGCTCTGCAAAAAATAGCAAAGGAAAAACTAAACAATGAAAAATCACATTACGCTAGCATTAAGGAGTATGTTGAAAGGTGGGAAGAATTATTAACAGAATTAAGAAAATTACAAAATTACAAAGGATTATGAAATTAGAAGCATTATTTAATGCAGTTATTGTTAAACCAATAGAGGCAGAAGAATCACAACATGGTAATATTATTGTACCTGATATGGGTAATGATAAAAACCAAATAGGAGAAATTATTTCCGTAGGTCCAGGACAATCAACTCTTATGGGTCAATTTGTTAAAACTATTAGTAAAGTAGGAGATATAGTTGTTCTACCAACACAAGGTTTTACTAAATTACCCCATGAGAATGAAGAATATTGGGTAGGTCCTGAGAATCAAATTTTAGCAAAAATTAATAAATAAAAAACAGAAAAATGCCAGTAGATTTTAAAAAAGAAGTTCATTTTGGTCCTGAAGCTAGGGCTGAATTGATGGAAGGAATTAATACATTAGCTGATGCTGTAGTTTGCACATTAGGTCCTAATGGTAGGAATGTATTAATTGACCAATCAGGTTATGATAACCTTACTAAACCAACCCATACTAAAGATGGTGTGACAGTAGCTAAAAACATTACTGTAAATGGTTTAGTTAAGAATTTAGGAGCACAAATGGTAAAACAAGCTGCTATTAAAACAGCTGATAAAGCCGGAGATGGTACAACAACTTCTACCTTATTAGCCCGTGAATTAATTAGAGAAGGTCTTAAACATTTAAACAATGGTGAAAATGCTGTTGAAATAAAAAGACAAATTGATAGTGCAGTTCAGGAAGTTATTAACATTATTAAAAGTAATATTAGTAAAGAAATTTCATCTGAAGAACAATTACAACAAATAGCAACCATATCAGCTAACAATGATATTGAAGTGGGTAAATTAATTGCTACTGCAATAGATAAAGTGGGTAGAGAAGGTGTAGTTCATATAGAAGAAAGTAAATCCGGAGAAACATATCTTGAAACTGTTGAGGGTATGCAATTTGATAGAGGATATAAATCACATTTCTTTGTTACAAATAATTCTGATATGAGTTGTACCTTAGAAGATCCTTATATTTTAATTGCAGATCATAAATTTACTAAAGTAAAAGAACTACTCCCGGTTTTAGAAGGTGTTTCAAATGCTGGTAAATCTTTACTTATTATTGCTGATGATATTGATGGTGAAGCTTTAGCTACTCTTATTGTAAATAAAGCAAGAGGTATTCTTAAAGTAGCAGCTGTTAAAGCTCCTGATTTTGGAGATAGAAAGAAATTGCTCCTTGAAGACATAGCTGCTTTAACTGGTGGTACAGTATTTGATAAAGATAAAGGGATGAAATTTGATAAATTTTCTTATGATTGGTTTGGTGAAGCAAGAACAGTTACTATTACTAAAGAACAAACAACTATTGTAGATGGTAAAGGCTCAGAAGATGATATTAATACTAGAGTATCAGACCTTCAATCCCAAATTGATAAAGAAGATACTCCTTATATTGTTGAACATTTACAAAATCGTTTAGCAAAAATGATTGGTGGTGTTTCTATTATCCATGTAGGTGGTTATACCGAAGTAGAAATTGGAGAAAAGAAAGATAGAGTTGACGATGCCTTACATGCAACAAAAGCAGCTTTAGAAAGTGGTATTGTCCCAGGTGGTGGAGCAGCTTTATTATACAGTTCAAATGGATTGGATACAAATTCTTTGGGTTATAACATTGTAAAAAAAGCATGTAGAAAACCATTTGTTCAAATTTTATCAAATGCTGGGTATGAAACCACCCAAGCTGAAATGTTAGCAAATAAGTTATGTGAGTCTGGTAATGATTATTGGGCAGGGTATAATCTTAAAAAAGAAGATATTGTTGATATGAGAGAAGATGGTATTATTGATCCAACCAAAGTAACTTGCACAGCACTTGAAAATGCAGCTTCAGTAGCTGGAACTATATTATTAACAGAATGTGTAGTTGTAGACCATCCTGAACAGAATGATCCTCAACCACAAATGCAAATGATGTAATGGAAAAGAAAATTGTTGAACATAATGAGCTGATTGCCTTAAGAGTACCACCTGGAGACAGGTGGTCACTCGTAGGTGATCCTAAAAAAGAAGTATTCAAGACATTAACAGATGCTTTAGAGGCATTTTTCCACCAAACTAACTTTAATGGAGCTTTTAGACTAGATCCTATAGATAGTAAATTATATGCAATTCAAACATCCTCAGTAGATGTTAAAAAAGAAACTCCAAAAATGTATAGTATGTATGGGGAATTTAGACAAGGAGTTTAAATTTGGTTATTTAAATAAAAGTTATTATATTTAAGCATGAATAAGAACCACAGTTTATTAGTAGAAAAGTATCGTCCTATTAGTTTAGAAAATTATGTAGGAAATGATCATATTAAAAAAAGTATTAAACAATATCTAGGTCAAAATGATATCCAAAATTTAATATTTTATGGACCTGCTGGAACGGGAAAAACAACTCTTGCTAAACTTATTGTTAAAAACCTTGATTGTGAGCATCTTTATATTAATGCCTCAGATGAACGTGGTATTGAAACGATTAGGGATAAAGTTTCAGGATTTGCATCCTCAGCTAGTTTTAAACCACTTAAAGTGGTCATTTTGGATGAAGCTGATTTTCTTACTATTCAAGCGCAGGCTTCTCTCCGTAATGTCATTGAAACGTTTTCGCGTACTACTAGGTTTATCTTAACTTGTAATTATGTAGAACGTATTATTGATCCTTTACAGTCAAGATGCCAAACACTTAAAGTTATTCCCCCATCAAAGCAAGATATTGCTTACCATCTTATGGATGTGTTTAAAAGTGAAGAGGTAGGATGCGGGGCAGATGATTTAAGAACTATTGTAAATCAATATTACCCTGATATCCGTAAAATGCTCAATACTATCCAACTATCAATTCAAGATGGTGAGGTTGTAATTGATAAATCAGTACTTGTATCATCTAATTATATGACTCAAGTGCTTAAAGAATTAACAGGTAAAAAATCTTGGAAAACAATTAGACAAATTATTGCAGATGCTAATATTCAAGATTTTGAAGAATTATATCGTTATCTTTATGACAATGCTGATAAATTTGCTCCTGGTAGGGAAGGAATGGTAGCATATATAATTAATGAATATTCATACCAATCTAATTTTAGAATTGATAAAGAAATAAATTGTATGGCTTTAATTAACCAGTTAGTTAATTTATAATGAGAAGATTTATTGAGTTTGCTCTTATCTGGTATAGTCAACAAATGGCTATTCCCTTTTGGATGATTGGACACGTTCATTTATCTTTAAACACATATCAAGATCTACATGAAATAATCGCTAGTGTAGGTTTAAATATTTTAGTAGCGATAGGATTTTTAATAGATTATAAACAAAGTAATAATAATAAAAACAAGTAAAAATGGCAGATCAACAAAAAATGAATCTAAATGTAGATTTAAAAAACACAACAAAGGTAGAAACTCCTGAGGGTGGTGTAGTATTTCAACAAGGAGTAATAGTTCGTAAAGTTTCTAAATTTGTAGTAGGGGCTGATGAAGATGCAGTAATGCCTATCCCAGTATTTTTTGACCCAACAACAGGTAAAATTCTTATTGATACTTTACCCCCAGAATTAAGAGATGAATATAAAGATTTTATTATTTCATAATGAAACTTTGGGACTGGTTAGATGAGATAACAGTTAAGAAAACACCATCATCCCAATTCTCTTCGGAGGATTGGGATAGTTGGAATTCTTATATGGTTCATAGGTTTATTTCAATGGGGAAAAACAATATAGAAATATCAAATATAGCCCAAAGAATGCAACCTACAGATAAGATAGGAATTTATAATTTTTACTGCAATGCAATTCCAAAGAAAAAAGTATGGAATAAATACATTAAATCTAGTATTAAAGGAAAAAATAAAGAATTAGTTAAAATAGTATCTAATTATTTTGAATGTGGGAGTTATGAAGCAGATAATTATATTGATATTTTAGGTAAAGACGAGATTAAAAATATTCTAAAATCAATAGGTAAAGAAAAAAAAGAAATAACTAAATTATTTAAAATATGACAATTGAATTATACAACATGTTTAAAACATCAGCTGAAGCTGATAAATCAAAAGCCTTACTATCATTAGACTTATTAGGAAATAAAGCTGTAGGTATTGGAGATCATTCAACAGAAGACTTTTATAAAAATGCTGAAGAAGCTTTAATTATGTTAGTAGATGCTGATGATAGGCTAGAGGCATTAAATAAATATTTTAAACCCACTAAAAAAGTAATCAAATGAGTAGCACAGTAGAAAAATACTTCGATGGTCTCCCAGACCAAAAAACAACAGTTCCTACATTAAATGCTGATGTAAAATTATTTGAAGAAGAATATCCAGAATTATCTAAAGAGTTTAAAAATATTCAAAAGGAGATGTATGAGATGTTTGCTCGTAAGCATATGGATTATGGTTTGAATAATATTGCTCTAGGTGGAGATATTCTAAATAATGAGCATGATAAGAAATTCTCACTAACAGGCTTAGCAATTAGACTCACAGATAAAATCTCTAGATTAAAAAATCTTTTACTTAATGGTAAGAATTTTGTTAAGGGAGAAGGAATGGAAGATACATTTTTAGATATTGCTAATTATGGTATAATAGGTCTATTAGTAGGTCGTAATAAATGGAAAAAATAGATAAATTTTGGCTAAAAAGAAACTACCGGTAATTGTTAGAGATATTAGAGAAAACCCACCAACTCCTGTTAATTTTGGTGTAGAAAAAAATATATCATATTCTCAATTATCAATGTTTACTCAATGTCCTAAAAAGTGGTCTCTACAATATAGAGATGGACATAAACTTAGTGAACAGAGTATTCATATGACATTTGGTACCGCTCTACATGAGGTGTTACAACATTATTTAGATGTAATGTATGCTGAAAGTGGAGCGGCTGCTGATAGAATTGATATCGATGAATTATTTGAAGATACCTTAAGAGAATGTTATGCTAAAGATTATAAAAGAAATAAAAACCAACATTTCAGTACCCCTGAAGAATTAAGAGAGTTTTTTGAAGACGGAAAAGCTATATTAGATAATTTTAAAAAGAAAAAGGGAGGGTATTTTAGTAAGAAAGGATGGTATTTAGTCGGTTGCGAAATACCTATAGTTATTGCGCCTAATTTACGTATTAATCGCGTTAAATACATGGGTTATTTAGATATTGTAATGTACCATGAACCAACAAATACATTCAAAATAATCGATATAAAAACTAGTACTAAAGGGTGGAATAAGTATGCTAAAAAAGATGAATCTAAACAATTCCAACTAGTACTTTATAAATATTTCTTTAGTAAACAGTATAATATTCCAATTGAAAATATTGATATTGAATTTTTTATTGTTAGAAGAAAAGTTTATTTAGATGGAGAATATCCCCAAAAAAGAATCCAAACATTCACTCCAGCTTCAGGTAGGAATAAAGTAAATAAAGCAACTAAAAATTTAGATGAATTTATAAATAGAGCTTTTAACTTGGATGGTTCATATAAAGATAGTATATTCAACGCAAACCCCAGTAAATGGAATTGTACATTTTGTCCGTTTAAAGATAATAAAGAACTGTGTAGTGCTGTGGGTAAATCTTTATAATCTACATATATGTATAGACAAATATATTAAAAATTAAATTATGTCACAAACAAAGGAAATGACACTTACGAGTGTAAAAGTAAAAAGCAATTTATTTGAAAATTTTAAAATAGAATGTGTAAAAAGAAAATTTAGCTTTCAAAAACTTGCAGATCGAGCTATCTTTTTGTATCTTACAGATGAAGATTTTAGAAAGAAAATTAACAGTCAAACAAATTTAGAAATTAAAGATTAAAAAAACAAATGAAAGAAGGTTATATTAAACAAAGTGATAGAAAGAAAATTTTATTACTTACAGATGATATTAGAGTACATTCAGGGGTAGCTCAAATAGGAAGAGAGCTTGTGATTAACACAGCTCACCACTATAACTGGTGTCAAATAGCAGGTTCTGTAAAACATCCTGATAAAGGTCAAATCCATGATGTAAGTAATGATATTAATGTTGAAGCAAATATAGATGATTCTTATGTTAAATTATTTCCTTCTGATGGGTATGGAACTGAAGATATTCTAAGGGAAATTATTAAAATTGAAAAACCTGATGCTATTTTCTTAATTACAGATCCTAGATATTTCATGTGGTTATTTAATATGGAAGAAGAAATTAGAACAGAAATACCAATTATTTATTTAAATATTTGGGATGATTTACCAGCACCTCAATATAATGAAGATTTTTATGATTCATGTGATGCTTTATTTGGTATTTCAAAACAAACAGTAACCATTAACAAAATTGTTTTAGGAGATAGAGCTGAAGGGAAAGTTATTAAATATGTCCCACATGGCTTAGATACTAATAAATTTTTCCCAATTAAAAATAAGGATGAAGAGTTTGATAAGTTTAAGAAATATATAACTAAAGATAAAGACAAAGATTTTGTTTTATTGTTTAATTCTAGAAACATTAGACGTAAAGCTATCCCAGATGCCTTAGCGGCTTGGAAGTTATTTGTTGATAGTCTTTCTCCTGAAGAAAAAGAAAAAGTATTATTTGTACTCCATACAGATACTATAAGTGAACATGGAACTGATATTCCTGCAGTTATAGAATATCTACTGGGGGAAGATAATGATACTGTAGTAATTTCAAATCAAAAGCTACCTTATACTCATATGAATTATCTTTATAATTTAGCTGATGGTGTTATTTTACTTTCTTCTGCTGAAGGTTGGGGATTAGCCTTAACTGAATCCTTATTAACAGGTACTCCCTTTATTGCTAATGTAACAGGGGGAATGCAAGATCAAATGAGATTTGTGGATGATAAAGGTGATTGGTATATAAATTCAAAAGAAATACCTTCAAACCAGTTTGGTACCTATAAAGAACATGGTAAATGGGTATTACCTGTTTTCCCTAAAGCTATGGGTATGGTTGGTTCACCAACAACTCCTTACATTTGGGATAGTAGGTGTGACTTTAGAGATGCAAGAGATAAAATTACTGAACTATATAATATGTCTAAAAAAGATAGACAAAAAATTGGAGATGAAGGGAGAAAATGGGCTATAGGAGATGAAGCTGGGTTTACATCCGTAAAAATGGGTAAAAATTTCATTGAAGGGACTGATGAGTTATTTTCAACTTGGAAACCCAGAAAAAAATTCACATTTTCCAAAGATACAGATTTTAAACCAAGAGTTTTAAACCATAAATTAGAATATTAAATGAAAAACACATTTGTTATAAGCGCACCAATTGATACCTACTCAGGATATGGAGCAAGATCAAGAGATTTTATCAAAGCTTTGATAGAATCAGATAAATATGAAATAAAAATTTTATCCCAAAGATGGGGAAGTACAAGAAAAGGATTTTTAGATGATTTTTCTGAATGGGAATTTATGAAAGATTATATTATTCCTAACCTTACATCAAAACCAGATATTTGGTGTCAAATAACAGTCCCAAATGAATTTCAACCTGTTGGGGAGTATAATATTGGCCTTACAGCTGGAATTGAAACTACAGCTTGTGCTCCTCAATGGATAGAAGGATGTAATAGAATGGATTTAGTTTTAACCTCTTCTAACCATAGTAAAAAAGTATTTGAAACTACCAGTTATGAAGTAGAAGATCCGAATTCTAAACAGAGAGGTACATTAAAATTAACAACCCCAGTTAAAGTATTATTTGAAGGAGTTAATTTAGATGTTTATAAAGGTATTAAAGAATTTACTAATAAAGAATTATTTAACCATATTAATGACATTCCTGAAAAATTTGCTTATTTATTTGTAGGTCACTGGTTACAGGGAGATATGGGTGAAGATAGAAAAAATGTAGGTCTATTAATCAAAGCATTTTATGAAGTATTCAAAAATAAATCAAATACTCCTGCATTAATTTTAAAAACAAGTTGTGGGAAAGGATCTATAGCAGATAGAAGAGAGGTAATGAAAAGAATCCATTCAATTAGAAAAACAATTCCATCTAAAAAATTGCCTAATGTATATTTAGTCCATGGAGATTTTTCAGATGCTGAAATGAATGAACTTTATAACCATAATAAAATCAAATCTATGGTTTCAGCTACTAAAGGAGAAGGATTTGGAAGACCTTTATTAGAATTTGCAGTAACAGGAAAACCAATCATAGCATCAGGTTGGTCAGGTCAAGTAGATTTTTTAAATCCTAAATTAACACCTTTAATGGGGGGTAAAGTTGAAAAAATTCATCCTTCAGCACAACAAAAAGATATGTTAATAGAAGGTTCATCATGGTTTAATGTTGATCATGGCCACTTAGGTCATTTCTTTAAAGATGTTAAGAAAAATTATAAAGATTGGAGTAAAAAAAGTAAATTATTAAGTAGAAATTGTAAAAAGAATTTTAGCTATAATGCAATGAAAGAACTACTTATAGAAACTTTAGATGAAAATGTAAATGTTCCAACTCAAATTAAATTAAATCTTCCTAAGATGGAGGGTATTAAACTACCAACAATACAATAAAAAATGGATAACTTAATTATTTGTGATAGATGTGGGTCAGATGCTTGCTATGTCCAAGAAGTAAACAATGAAATTAAAAACTACCAATGTTATGGTTGTGGTTTTATAACTAATTCATTACTAAAAAAAGACACCCAGTTTTTTGATGAACAGATGGAATTACTTCCAAATCTTTATAAAGAATTAATGGGTGAAGATGAAAAAGGAAAAATTTGGATGCCTTCAACAGTTAATATGCCTGGTAAAGGGATGATATTTGCAAATGGTAAAAATTCATTAGAGTGGAAATGGGCAGCTGTTTTATCAGTCCCTATTGAGGAAAAAGATAAAGAAAAATATCCTAACCCTAATAAAAAAGGAGAATTTTATGAGTGGAGGATGGATATGGATACTTTAAAAGAATTTGATGAAAAAGATTACATGGATGCTCTAGATTATATAGGTATCTTTCAATCCGAAGAAAAATGAGAATATCATACGCTATAACAGTTTGTAATGAATTTGAAGAAATTCAAAGGTTAATAAATTTTCTTTTAAAAAATAAAAGATTTGAAGATGAAATTGTTGTATTATATGACATTAGTAAGGGTCATGAAGGTATAGAACAATTCTTAAGAGCTAAATCTATTAATGGTGAATTTGCTTGGATGCCTGGTGAGTTTGATGGTCATTTTGCTGATTGGAAAAACAAATTAACTAGCATGTGTAGTGGAGATTGGATATTTCAAATTGATGCAGATGAAATACCACATGAAAGTTTAATCCAATACCTTCCAGAAATAATTTTAAGTAATCCTGAAAATGAAGTTATTAGAGTACCTCGTGTTAATACAGTATTTGGTTTAACAGATGAATATGTTAGACAATGGGGTTGGAGAATTAATGAAGAAGGTTGGGTTAATTGGCCTGATTTTCAATGGAGAATTTATAAAAACCATCCTAAAATTAAATGGGTAAATAAGGTACATGAAGTATTAGAAGGCTATGATACATGGTCTAACTTACATGAAGTTGAAGAGTTTGCGTTATATCACCCAAAAGATATAGAAAAACAAATAAAACAAAATAATTATTATAATACTCTTTAAAATGACAGATAATCAACATAACGGAAATACCCAACTAAATAGTGATAGGAATGATTTAAATCAAAAAATCAGTAAACTTAAAATGTTAGGTAATAGTAAAAAAGTTAAATGGTCTGATAAAAGACGTTACAGAAATATATAAATGAGTAAAACAGTATTAATTACAGGAGTAGCAGGACTATTAGGAAGTAGATTAGCAGATTGGATAATTGAAAACAAACCAGAATATAAAGTTGTTGGTATTGATGATTTAAGTGGAGGTTATGAAGAAAATATTAACCCAAAAGTAGATTTTTGGCAAATGAATCTTACAGAACATCCAATTGAAAATTGTTTTGAAGTAAATGATTTTGATTATGTTTTTCACTTTGCAGCCTATGCTGCTGAAGGGTTATCTCCTTTTATACGGTGTTATAACTATGATAATAATTTAAAATCAACGGCGCGTATAGTTAATGAGTGTATTAAAAATAACGTTAAAAGACTGGTATTTACGTCGACTTTAGCTGTATATGGTCATGGAGATGGGGGGGTATTTGATGAAGATCAACAACAATCACCTATAGACCCTTATGGAGTTGCAAAATATGCTTGTGAAATGGATATCCAAATAGCTAATGAGCAACATGGCCTAGATTATACAATTATCAGACCCCACAATGTGTATGGGGTAAAGCAAAATATATGGGATAAATACAGAAATGTACTTGGAATTTGGATGTATCAACATTTAAATGGCATGCCAATGACAATATTTGGAGATGGTAAACAAACTAGAGCATTCAGTTTTATTGATGATTCAATTGAACCTTTATGGAATGCAGCTGTAAGACCAGAAGCTAGTAAACAAATAATTAATTTAGGAGGAATTGAAGAAGTATCTATCAATAGTGCTTGCTCTATTTTAAGAGAAGTTATTGGTGAAGGGGAAATAGTTCATTTGGAAGGTAGACATGAAGTTAAACATTCAATCCCCACATATCAAAAATCAATTGATTTATTAGGGTTTGAGTATAAAACTTCAATGAAGGAAGGTTTAACACAAATGTGGGAATGGGCTAAAAAACAACCTATGAGAGATAGATTTGTATGGCCTGAATATGAAATTGAAAAAGGAATTTATAGTTTTTGGAAAAATGAAACTAAAAAAGTTAATAAATAAAAGTTGGTATGGTTCCATAGGATATATTAAAAATCAGGAATCAATAGATATGTTATGTTCATATTTACTCCATAATAAACCAATATTAGATGAGTATGAAGGGCATATTTTTGCTTTTACACATGAAAATCTTCATTGTGATATTTTAAAAACATCAATCCATTCATTATTCCCAAATGCTAAAATTATTCTATTAGATAAAAATCGAGGACACAACTTTGGAACTGCTGATTTAGATAATAAAATAATTGATTATTGTAAAAATAATAATATAAAATGGTTATGTAAAGCTTCTAATGATATTATTCTAAAACCTGAATTATTAAATATTCCAATTGATAGTTCTGATTTTTATTATATGAATGGAATTGGTTATGGGGGTATGGTTAAATATGATTTTGATTTTGATAGAATTATTAAAGAAGATTTTTACCCACAAACTAATTTTTATTTTATAGATATAACTAAAATAGATTATCTTAATGATAAAGAATACATTGATGACACCTATAATTTTACTCAAAATTTAGAAAACTATAGTGGTCGGATTTGGGAACACATTGAAGGGTGGTCTTGTGAAGATTTTTTAAAAGAGTGTATTATTCGAAATAATCTTTCAAAATGTCATTTGGTTCCTAATGATAAGTATCGTATATTATTGAAAATAGTAAAAGAACAACAAATACACGATTGTAGTCATAAAAATATCATGGTAGAAGGAATATGTCATTTCCAATACCCTGATCAAAATATTTTAGTTGTATGAGAATAATATATAGAATATCAGATGCAGGTTATAATAAAGTAAAACCAGATTATATAGACAATGAAAAATGTTTAGCGAACGCTGTTAAAGTATTTAAAGATGCTGATTGGTCTATTATAGCAGATAATGTTTCTTCTGAAACCAATGATATGATTCAAAAATATAAATCAAGAGATCATATTGACTATGTAGAAGTAGGTCATGGAGCTGGAACATTTAATTTAGCTTTAGATGAAGCTTTAATGTGTGATGATGATGATAAAATTATTTATTTTATTGAAAATGATTATTTACATAAACCAGAATCACAGAAAATATTAGAAGAAGGATTTAAATTAGGAGCATCATTTGTTTCATTATATGATCACCCAGATAAGTATATAGGACCAAATAAAGGGGGTAACCCATATTGTGAAGGTGGAGCTGAAGATACTAGAGTATATTTAACAGATAGTTGTCATTGGAAAATAACAAACAGTACAACCATGACATTTGCTGCTAAAGTTTCAACATTAAAACGTACGGAAGAGATTTTACGTAAACATACTAATACAACCCACCCTAATGATTTTAGTATGTTTTTAGAATTAAGAGAAAAAAATGAATTATTAGTGACATCAATACCAGGTTATTCAACTCATGGAGAGACAGCTTGGTTATCACCATTAAATGATTGGAAAAAAACATCAATTTGGAATAAAATATAATATGAAAGAAGAAAAATTTTTTAAACATCTAGAAGTAATGTCCCCAGTAACAACGGGGGAAGCTGACTATGAAAATCATTGGAGTGTTATTAAATCTATATGTGACATAACACAACCCAAGAATATACTAGAATTAGGATTTAATAGAGGAGCAAGTGCTCTTATGTGGTTAAATGCTAGTGATGCTCAGGTACATAGTACAGATTATAAAGAAGAAGATAAGGTTAAATTATCTATTGATGAGATTAATAAACATCATAAAGGTAGATTTGAATATACTTGTTTAAACCATTCAACATTTCCTGAGGTTATAGATGATTATAAAGATAAATATGATCTAGTTTTTATTGATGGGGACCACACATATGAAGCTATACGTAGGGATGCCTATAATGTGATACAAATGAATCCTACTTATATAGTATTTGATGATTGTTTCCATGTAGCTCATGGAATTGATTCAAGAAATGTTATACAAGAATTTGGATTAGAAATAGTAAAAGAATATGTAAACCACACAGGTCAAATTTTAACTAAAAATACTTCATCACACCAAGTAATTTCTACTTTATGATTAGTATAATTATCCCAACATATAGAAACCCAGAACATTTAGATATATGTTTATTTTCAGCAATTAATCAACAGTTTTACAAAAATGAAATAATTGTTGCTGTAGATGGTTTTATTGAAGAAAGTCAAGAAGTATTAGATAGGTATAAGGATAATATTAGTGTATTAGACTTGGGCCAAAACCAAGGAATGCAGATGGCTCTTAATTTAGGAGTTATGAATGCTACTAATGAAATACTTTTTATTGTAAATGATGATAATGTTTTTGGTAAAGATTTTGATAAAAATATTGTAGACTTATCTGATGAATCTATAGTATTAACTCTAAATCAAATAGAACCTACAGGTCCCGGAATTTTCCATTTTCCGGTTAATAATTTAGGGCTTAATCCTAAAGAATTTGAGTATGATAGGTTTATTGAATATGAACAATCAATTAGTAATGATGAAGTTACTTTAGATGGGGGAATTTTTCCTTTTTCAATATATAAAAAACATTATATGTCTGTTGGGGGTTTTGATACTATGTATCAATCTCCTTTTATATGTGATTGGGACTTTTTTCTAAAATTAGATTTAATAGGTTTAAATTTCTTTAGAACCCATAAATCTCATTTATATCATTTTGGCAGCTCAGCTACTAAGAATGGAAAAGAAGGAAATAAATTTAGAGCAACAGAAAACCCAGCAGCCCAAATGTTCAAGTATAAATGGGGCATAGATCCAAAATTATATTTAAATAATTCTCACAGGCCCAAAGGTGAATTTGTAAAAGGAATTAAATTTTAAAAGTTTCAATGAATTAGAAAAATAGTACTAATATTTATAATCGAATTTCCCCCTAACTAAAAACATTACTCAATGGAAGAAGAAAAAAACGAAAAGATAGGTCAAAGAGAAATTCCCTTTATAGAATTAACTTGGGAAGATAATGAAGATTTAATGAGTCTAGCAACATCCTCCCAATTCTCAGATTTTATTTTAGAAGAAAGTTTAGTAGCTATCATAGATGCTTTAGAAAATAATAAAACCACAGCTGAGTTATTTAATATATTTAATTTATCTGTAATTATTGAAATTGAAAGGCCTCATTTTAAAGGTGTTTTAAATACTATAAATGGTATGTTTGTCAACCATGAGCAATATGAAAGATGTGCTGAACTAAAAAAATTAATAACAAAATTCAAAATAACAGATGAAATTTAAATATTTTACTTTAAACGATAGCAAAAGAGAAGCAGTAGGGGTAGTGAATGCATCTACTTTGGAAAAAGCATATAAAATAGCTTCGGGTATAAAAAAATTATCTCTTGAAAGATTTAAAAAATTATTTGGAGTTGAAAAATTATAACTATGGAAAACGGAAATGAAGGTCTAAAAAAATTATTTAAATTAGTTCTTGGAGCAGATGTAAATATCAAAGATAATATAGAAGAATCTGAGGAAAGGGTTTTTAAACAGTTTATTCAAAAATTAGAAACATCTTACAAAATTGAAAATGAAGTTTTTGATGTAAGTGGTTTAGATCTAACTAAAGTAACTGATGGTTTATGGTTTGTAGTTGAAAACACGTTTAAAATGGTATATGGGGATGAAGCTGCTAGTATTATTTCATGGTATCTACATGAAAGATTTAACCCTGATGGAAGTATTGTACCTTTAGAAGGTTTAAATGATAAAGAATATATTCTAAAAACATCAGACGATCTTTGGTCTTATATAAAATATAAATCTAAAAATTAAATTTGGAGCTATTATTATTTTTTTGTATTTTGGTATAGTTATATACTAAATATATAGAATGGATATAAAAATGATAAAATGCATAGCATGTAATGAGCCTATGCCTGAGTTAAGACTTACTAAATACGGGTATAAAAGCTGTGTTAATTGTTCTACAGTTGGGGCTTATCAAGCAGTAAATACAGTAAATGGTAGTGGTGATCATACTTGGAATGATATTCAAATCATGACTCCTGAACAAATGGAGATATATGATGAAAATTTAAAAAAGAAACCCAAATTAGATTCTTATAAAAATTTAGATGCCTAAAGCAAAACCTCTTACTAAAGAACACATTTTAGCAGCAATGGCTAAAACAAAATCAAATATGGCTGCTGCCAGATATTTGAATTGTTCTTATGTACATTATAAAAAATGGGCTAAGTTTTATGAGAGTGAAACTCACAAGAATTTATTTGATCAACATTTAAACCAATCAGGTAAGGGAATACCTAAATTTTTAAGAACAGGGAGCAAAGAACCAGCATTATTAGATATTATTGAAGGTAGAGCTAATGCATCTTCATTCTCCCCTGATAGAATAAAACATAGATTACTTACTGAGGGTTATTTGGAAGAAAAATGTGCCCTGTGTGATTTCCAAGAACGTAGAGTATTAGATTATAAAATACCTTTACTAATTCATTTTAAAGATAATAATAAAAAAAATTGGAAATTAGATAATTTAGAAATGCTTTGTTATAACCATTATTTTCTCTCAGTTGGGGATATATTTAATGATAAGCAGATAGAACAACTATCAGTGTCTCGTCCTTTAAACCAGGGTAAAAGTGATTGGGAGGTAGATGATTACCATTTAGAACGTTTGAAAGAATTAGGATTAGGTGATGAAGATGATGAAGAGGAGTTAAACATAATATCAAGATTATAATGGCTAAAAAAACTAGAAATATAAAGCGTTCTAAACATGATAAACTTGTTAAAGACTATGATAAACAAAAAGAAAAACATTTAGAGCGTTTAGCTACTAAAATGTTAAAAGATGAAGACAAAAATAGTAGATTAAAGGATAAAAATATTAATCCTGATTTTTTAGATTTATTTTAGATACAGTTGGCTTCTTAATATATCTTTCGTATATTACACTCAACATAAAATAATAATCAATGAAATATTTATTACCATTATTAGCAATACCTTTAACATTTAGTGAGGGAGCAGATCAATCAGAAAGTCTAATTTCTTTTGATGAAAGAGTAATAATCACAACCCCACAACCAAAAATTGAAGTAATAGAAGAAGATTTAACAGATTATTTACTAGAAGCTTTAATTCAAGTAGAAAGTAGAGGAGTAGAAGATGCATTAGGTGATAGACATCTAGCTCGCCCCTCAGTCGGTGTTTTACAAATTAGACCTATTATGGTTAGAGAAGTAAATCGTATTCTAAAAAAACATAAAGTAAAAAAAATATATAATTTAGAAGATAGATATAGTAGAGAAAAAAGTATCGAAATGTTTTATATATGGCAATCATTTCACCATGCAAATGATAGCAATGAAGTAATTGCTAGATGTTGGAATGGGGGATCAAAAGGGTGGAAAAGAAAATCAACAATGCATTATTGGGAAAAAGTACAAAAAGAAATAAATAATCTAAAATTAATAAAAAATGTCTAAAAATTCACACAAATCAAATTATACACAATTTACAGAGTGGTTATCATGGGCTAAATCAAAATATCCCTCATTAAAAAATAAAAAATCAAAACCTTTATATAAAGTTGAAAAATAAAAAACCATTTAATCCAGATGAATTTTTAGATTCTTACTTTTTAGGTATTGAAGAAAGTATGCTAGTTGAAATGGCTTCTGAATACCCCGGAGAATTTAGAAAATTGTGTATTTTGATGTGTCTTGATTTTCAACTAGAAAAAGAATATTATGGGAAAGAAAATAATAGTAATAGGAGAAACGTGTGTTGATGAATTTATATACTGCGAAGTAAATAGATTATCTCCAGAAGCACCTGTACCCGTATTAAACCCACTTAAAACAGTTAGAAACAAAGGTATGGCTGGTAATACAGTAGCTAATATTAAAGCATTATTACCTAAATGTAATGTAATCCAATTTTCTCCTATTAAATCACCTACTAAAACTAGGTATATGGAACAAAAATCAAACCATATGTTTTTTAGATTTGATGTAGGTGATAATGAAATTAAACCTTTTAAGTGGAAAGATTATTATAAAAAATTTATTGAAGATGCTGATCTTGTTATAGTTAGTGATTATAATAAGGGATATTTAACAGATGAAGATTTAAAAAAGATTGCAGTTTATTCAAAATTATCTATTTTAGATAGTAAAAGAAAACTAAATAATAGTTTAATAGAACATTTTACATTTGTAAAATTAAATGAAGAAGAATCACAAAGCAATTTTGATTTGGATAAATCAAACATAATCACTACTTTAGGAGCTGCAGGTGCTATGTGGGGGGATGTGATATACCCTTCACCAAAACCTCAAGAAACAATTGATGTTAGTGGAGCAGGAGATACATTTACAGCTGCATTTTCAATAAGCTATCTTAATACTAAAAATGTTCCACTTTCTATTTTGTATGCTAATGAAAAATCATCTGAAGTAGTTAGCAAAAGAGGTGTAGTTACCCCATAAAATATTTGGTTACCGTAGTAAGGGTTCGTATATTCACGTGTTCGAATGAGTTGAACAATTAATTAAAAATAAAGGTTATGTCAAATATTAAAGAAATTAAATCAATTATTGAAAAAGGAGATGTTAAATTCACTATAAAAGGAATTACTTCTTATAAAAGAGGTGGTGAAGATAATGAATATGGTGATTTTCCAAAGGTATTTAGAGTTAATGATGAAGGTGATGCTATTCATGAAGATGAGGGTTATTTTTCAACTAAAGGAATGAATGTTACCAAATTAGGTCCTACTTGTATTACATTATATACTTTTGATATGTTAGGTAAAAAAACAGTAGGTAAAATTAATTATAAAGATATTACAATTTTATAATTATGGCTCTTTGGAAATTTACAAATAAAAATAAATACGGTAATCTTAGAAGCCGTATTATATATAAACCCGATGGTGAATCATTGGGTTTTAACCCTAAAGGGTTTGGCTCTTTTGTTCATGTACAAATGTTTAAATATAGTTATACCCACTCATTTACACCACCAGGTTTAGTTAATTTAGGGGGTAAAAGATACATTGTCCCTACTTGGCAAGAAGTATTACCTGAAACTAGGTTAGAAGATATTAATTGGGTTAAACCCAAAGTAAAAAAACAGGTTAAAAAAGAAACTGTTATAGTTATTAATAAAAGTAGTAGTAGTGATAAAGAATATACTACTAAATACTTCCCCAATTCAGGTAAATATCATTGTGATTGTCCTGGTACTTGGAGAACAGGTGGTAATTGTAAACACATTAAAGCCTTAAGAATTAAAATAGAAAAATAATATTATGTTTGGTATTTTTAAAAGAAAAAGTAAGTATGAAAAGCTTCAAAAAGAATATGAAAAATTATTAAAAGAAGCATTTAAATTGTCTAAAATTGATCGTTCTAAAAGTGATGCAAAATATGCTGAAGCTAATAAAATTTTAGAAAAAATGGGTTATTAAGATGTGTAAAGTAACTTGGTGTAATAACGAGACAGAATATTACAACAAATCCCAAAAATATGTCTATTGTCCAATTCATATACAATATAAACAAATTTGTGGGGCTGCATCTAGATTAGATCGTCCACATTTAATGTATAAAGTTCAAAAATGGGTTAAGGGTGAACATCAATGTGAAGGTTGTGGGTTTGATCCTGTAATTGCTTACCCCAATTTACACATAAAAGGACAATCATCAATGATGGATGTTGATCATATTAACTCAGATATAAAACATTCAATTGAAGGTGAACATCCTGATAATTATCAATTAAATTGCAAGCATTGCCATATAGTTAAATCTCATGAAGAAGGTGATTATGTGGCTAAAAAATATAGAAAATGATAAAAAAAGTTATTATAGTCATATTATTATGGTTTGAATATTTTAAACCCAAACGTAAAAGAAAATCAATATGGGATCTTTAACCAGAACAGAAAAAGAAACATACTTAAAAATGAATGGTTGGTGGGCTCATTACCATATGGATTGTTGGTTTGATGGAGATTTAGATGAGTTAGATGTAAACAGCGATGGATTAATAATTGGATTCAGACCTGAAGAAGAAGGTATAACATTAGAAGAAGCATATGAATATCAAAAAGGGAGACAAGATAAGAATATATGATGATCAAATCAAAGTAGTATTTGGTATTCATACGAATGGAAATCCACTAATTAAAAATCAAGGTACATTATGTCAAGTGCCTTTAAATCAAAGTAAAAAATGGGGTTAAGAGCAGAACATAAAGATAAAGTTAAAAGTATTACTATACTAGATGATTCAATAATGATTCATATGGATAATGATGTTAAATCAACGTTTGCATTTGATCGTAATACTGAGGATACACCTGATAGAGCTTGGATTGATAATATTATTACTTGTGCGGATTCACTTATTACAAACTCACGTGATGAAAAAGTACGAAGTAGAAAATATATGAGCAAGTTATATGCAGATGAAACTCATTATAAATGGGTAAATGATTTAAGTAAAAATAAATAAAATTATGAGTAGAGGAAGACCAACAGAAGCACCAGCCATAGTAAAAGAAAAATATATTTTAGAATACTATGATGTTCCTACTAAACCTGAATTAGGGTGGAAGTCAACATGGCACTTCGACTTAACTAAAAATAAAAATGGTGCTTGGAAAGTAGAACAAACCCCACCTAAAGGATGGAAAGCACCTAAAATTAAAGCTGAAAAAGGTAAAGCGTATGCTAAACAACCTGTAGTAATGGTATTTAAAACATCAAATCGTTCAAATGCTAAAACTAAGATGAAAGTTTGGAATAATGAAAATGTAGATTATATTATGTCTACAAAAAAATTACCTGGGGTTCCTGAAAAGGCAGAGATACTAGAATTATCAGTAGGTAAAAGTTTTATAAAAAAATATCAATCTAAATATAATTTGTAATATTTATAATAAAATCATAAAAAAATAAAAAATGGCAACAAGAGCACTTATAGGAACAATTGAAACAGATGCTGCTGGTAATCAAGTTTTAACATCAACATACAACCATTATGATGGTTATCCTGAAAATTTAGGAGTAGGTTTGAATAAATTTTACGATCAAACTGATGCAGCCGTTGAAATATCAAATAGAGGGTATATTTCATACCTTAACCCTGAAACAGGAGAAATTGAAGCTAAACATAATGAACCAGCTGATAAAGTACTATTACCTGATAACTTTGAGGATGCAATGAGAGAAATTTATCAAACAGCTGATTCATATGGAGCAAATTATGCTTACCTTTATGATTTTGATAATGCAGAATGGGTTGATTCTAAAATGTATGGATCCAAAAAATTAATGGATACATTTTCAGGAACGGGAATTGAAAATCAATTTAGTGCCTACCCATTTGATGATTTAGGTGTAGATGGAGATAATGCACTTGAATTAGAAGAAAATAATTATGCTGATAAATGGAATAGTTTCATTACTGAAAACCAAGCAATAGATGATCAATGGGTGATGTATGTTAAATCATTAGTAAATGATATTCGCTTAAATGGTATAAATGATTACTCTCAATTTTCAGAAAATGATTTTAAAGAAGATTTTGATAACTATATAGCTGATAAAATGGGTATATAATGGCACGTCAAACTTTAACAACACATATTGATAAACCTAAAAAAAAACGACCTGGAGTTCATTCTAAGAATAATACTTCAAATTCAAAAACATCTAAAAATTACAAAAAGAAGTATAAGGGTCAAGGTAGATAAATAAAAATATTTTTAAAATTTCCACGAAGGGATTTGGCTTAGCCAGATCCCTTTCGTATATTATGGTATATTAATAGTTAAATACAATAAAAGTTATGTCTAAAAAAATCAATGTTAACAGTACAAACAGTAAAATGGTTGGTGGTAAATTATTTATCACAGGTTTAAAAATGTCACGTCTAACAAACAAATTATCAGAATTTATAGTTAAGGGTTCTACAATAAAACACCCACTGCTAGGAAGCATGTATGAATTTGAAGGACCTTATTCGAGATCATAATATGGCAAAGTGTAAACATAGAAATAGATACGGAGACGTTTATACATTTACCAAACAAGAAGATGGTAATGTATTATGGGAAGGTGATTTTGAGTATATGAGATCAGGTAATGATTTTATAGATCCATCAGGTGGTCCATTTATTAGAATAGGTCAAATGTTATCTCATATTATTCATGATACTGATTTTAATGTTATAGTAGAAGGATTTACTAATGTTGATGGTGGTATTTTAATTACAACAAAACCTCATAATTATGATCCAAATAATTTTTCACATTTGGCTGATACAAAAATAATTGGGGGAATAATTAATACAAGTTATGATGAATAAAAAAGGTAGAAAATATAATAGAGAAAAATGGGGGTGGAAAGATGAAGAACACTGCCATTACTCAGGATTACCATCACCTTCATCATATAAAGAAAAACATCCTTACTATGAAAGTGATCGTAAAATAAAATCAGAAAGATTTTCTTTAAATGCCATTGCTGTTTGTGCTATTGGTGTAGTAATTTTATGGGTGTGTATGTTTTTTCTCAAATAATTTCTATGTATAAATTTGGCTCCCGCATATAGGGTTCGTATATTTAAGGGTAAATGAGGTGCGAGCCTAAAATTAATAAAAGTTATGTTTAAAAAAATTGATTTCAAGTATTTAGTAGGAGCAGTAGGTGCTCTAGGTTTAGGATTATTAACAATGGCAGGTATTGTTCAACAGTATGTTCATTTTGCTGGTGTTGCTAATGAGATGGGATTTGCATTGATGGCAATTTTCATGAGTATTATTTGTATGTTTGGTATTAAAAAATAAAAGTTATGTTTGAAGAGCAAGTATTTTGGAAAGATGGATTTGATGGAAAAGCAAAAGGTGGTTTACATTTTAGATCATTTGATTTAAATCAATTCATCAAAAAAGTAGAAGAAGATGGTACTGAAGTAGTAGGTATCAAATTTGAAGATAATAATTTAGAATTAATAGTTAAGAAATAAAAGTTATGTTAGTATTTAAAGATTTAGTATTCCATTCAAACCGTACAGGTGGTATTAATAGCCGAATGGATTTTGAAAATGGATTTTCAATTAGTGTAATTGCAGGTAAAATGGCTTACAGTACACCGAGAGAAGATAATGATAGTCCTGATGATTTCTCTGCATTTGAGGTAGCAGTATTTGCTCCTGATGGTGATTGGGCTACAAAGCAATTTGTACCTAATCATAATGATGAGGTTTTGGGTTGGCAAAGTAGAGGCCAAATCAATGCTCTAATGTTATTAATTCAATCCAAAAATAAATAAATAAAAGTTATGGCAAAAGTATTAAAACAGTATGTAACCCCAAAGTGGTTAAA
>JAAHTG010000408.1_pt2 | contig 29649 bp, 32 predicted proteins | sample 6116081 | NCBI WGS metagenome assembly JAAHTG01 (sample SAMN13939989, study PRJNA603662) | sponge metagenome | isolation source: marine sponge | host: Mycale hentscheli | place: New Zealand | collected 2005 | reverse complement strand
CGGGAACAGAGCTGAATTACCGTAAGCTTTCGTTCCGGCGTCCTTCGTGTCTGAATCCTTGGAACCGTCTAGCCATAACTCGGTGTGTCCGCTGTTGCTGCGATCATAGGTAAACAAAATGTGTTGCCATGTTTCGTCTACCATCTCTCCAGCTTCCAACGGATCACTGCTTACCCCCACGAAGAACTTGTCGTATACAGTGCCTTGGCAATTCGCAAATCTTCTGCCGTTAAACACAGTGCCTGCGTAAAACATAATTTGCGCGCCGCCTGTGTCGTAGGCGTAAATCCACATCGAAACGGTGTAGCTGTCTGCAGACGTGATCCCGATGTCGGAAAACGAAATGTAATCGGGGTAGCTACTTCCACCGGAGTTTGGAAACGAGAACGCATGACTGCCTCCTGATCCAGTTGCAGAAGTCACTGACACGTTCCCGTTGTCCGTTCCGTTGTTACTGTTTCCCGACAAATCATCGTAGGGATTCGTCTGGTCAAGAGTTGGGCATAGCCATACCGTTTCGCCACCAATTCCGTTTGCCATTGCTACTCTCCCTTTGATCCGATTCGTGCGCCGACGTAGGCTGAGATTATGCCGATCATTCCCGCCAGCACTCTCTCAGCTACCCCAGTGTCTTTGACGGTTATTACTGCGCTGAGGCAGATTCCTGTCCCGTAAACAACCAGAAGCGCTCCTACGATAACATCGACCGGCTCCCAGCGTTTCACTTTTCTTTTCCTCGTATATCTTCGACTTGGCAACCCGCTTGTTTCGCAAGTGTTTTCCAGATTTGCAGTCGGTCGTTCTGGCAATCCGCGAGCAACTCCTGCGTTTCCTCGAGCTTGCTATCGACTCTGCCAAAATGCGAAAGCATCTGTTTCCAGAGAACACCGATTACCGTGCCGAGCGTTGCCACAGCTGCGACCAACATGCCGACCTGGGTAATGTCTGAGTTTCCAATCATTCCTTCCTAGCTCCCGCTGCGTGTATTGCGACGTACTCCCAGGCTTGCATCTTGTTGCCGTAAAAGCAGCCGAAACCTGTCGATTTCCATTTTGAGCCATAGCTGTTGACGAAGGTGATGCCATATCTATCCAGGCTGTCCGCTGGAGCATTTCCGCGATCAACTACTTCCAAGCCCAGGATCGCGTGCCTCCACCAGGGAACCGAAAAAGTGACCGGCGCCGGCTCGTCGCAAAGCATTAGGCTAATCGCCATATCCAAATCATTGCCGCAATCCGTGAATGTGCAGAGCTGATTTAGGTCGCGTTCCTGGGCAACACTCTCATCGTTTTTCAGCGTTCGATCCATCGAGCGATTCGGCCACGCATTGATCGTTGGGATCCCGCCCTGTTCCTGGATCATTGCTACAGCCTGGGAGCAGTGACCGCCGCGATTCTGGAAATTCATCCCAACCGCTGCCACTGCTGTCGCTGATAGGTGTGGAACAGGATCGATGCCCTGGAAAGCCAACCGGTTCATCACGCCGGCGACAACGGAATAGGCCCAGCAATACTTCAGCGATCCCTGGTCGAGCACTGGGATCTTGTGATACCGATGATGCTCATAGGGCGACGTTCGCCTAATCTTGTGCTTGCTGATGAGATCAGGCCACCGTTCCCTGGGTATTGGATCGCCGTGCATGGACCCACCCTCAAACACGCTGCCAACCGGCTGCTTCCGATAGTCGCGCTCGATCAACCCATGCGAGTCGCTTGGGGTTAGTCCTTGTGTTTCATCCATCACTTGTATTCCTTGAGCCGATCAAGGATGTCGTCATCCAGGGGAATGACTGTGATCTTTCCATCCTGGCTCACAGCTGCAGCTGGTCGGCTTCCGTCGGTCGCCTGGAACAGCTCCTGGATCCAGGGCTCGGCGTCTGCCAGGTCTGCATCCTCTGCATACCGGCGGAGCTCGATGCCATTTGCTTCTGCCCAGGCATCAAGCTGAATCGAACTGCCCATTCCAGTCGGTGGAACCAGCACCATCGCGTCGGGGTAATCATTGCCGACTGGCGGATCGACCTGGCCTGGGGATCGAGCGAAATAAAACAGCGCAGCGAGCATCGCAGCGATGACCAGGGCTTTTTGTGTTTCACTTGTCATCGCTCTGCTCCTCCTCTTTTTGCTTGGCAAGGATCTTTGCGACCATCAGCTGTACCCTTTCTTCATCCACGTCGGATGGAGGCTTTTTCTCAATAGCTTTCTGGATCGATTCCAGGGCTTTCGCTACCACAGGCCAGAGCCCGCTGACCAGGAGGATGGCAACGTAGCCAACACCATCGACTGCTGAGATCAATGCCTGGATCGCCACGCCAACAAGGTCCACTGACTCCACCTTGTCGTCGCCGGAGCTCCACAGCCCAAACACGCCTGCAGACCACAGCTGGTATCCGGCAAATAGCACGAAGCAACCAACCAGGAATCGGAATCCTCTATCATCTTTCATCAATCAAATCCTCGAGCCACTTGTTGATTAGCCGCGCCGCGAACCTCACGGCGATCGCTGTCAGCACCGCTGACCAAATACCCGTCACTTTCTTGTTTCGAATAAATCGAAAAGTGTCCTCTTGGACCAGGGATGCTGTCCGCGCGTCCTGCGTTGCCCGCGCGTTCCAACGCTCTTTTGCGTAGTCACGAATCTCAATACGCCTCTGGCGGTCAAGCAACTTCTCAATCATCTCTTGCCCCATATTCGGACGCGGAAACTACCGTAGTTGGAATACGCTACCGCGTCGCCTAGCAACACGCGGCTGTTGTCGTCGTGCGGTCCTGATCGCCCAGATGGGCGACAAGTGCCAACCGACCTGTGCGGGGTGTTCCTGGAACGCCAGCCGACGCCTTCAAATCCTGCACCTGGGACGGAAAGCCAGTTTCCCGCACTCTTTGGCGGGTGGCCTTTGTATCCACGCGAGGCCATGTAATCAGCTCGGGATTGAGCGATTTGTTGGCCGTAGCTGATTGGATCAGCGCGCGTAACAACAGCCAAGACAGGCGACACGCTCACCGTTGGATGTTGCGCAGTTGCTTGTCTTGGCTGAAATTTTGTTCCCTGACTAACTGCCAGGGCGAAGAAGCAAAGAGCTATCAGCCTGAGCATCCGAGTGACCTGCGTTTGAATAAGCGACTAAAGAGCCCGCCCCCTCTACGCGATCTTCGCTCTGTTGTGGTCTTGGTTGTTCGCTCCGCGACGACTGATCTCAATCGCGATACCGGGCTGCATGAACCGTCGCGACACACAGGAGCCTGGGCCACTGGTGTTTCCGTCACGGTCCGGGTGCGCTTGAACAGCACAGTCGGCTCGGGAGCAGCTGCGGGAGCAGCGGGAGCAGCTGCGGGAGCGCGGTCGCCAGCGTCTGCCGGATCAACCAAATAGCTTGCTGCCAAAACTGCTGCCAGCACGATTGGAATCGTGAATCTCATTTTTCTGTCCTTAGAAAGGCGACGGGGAAAGGCAAAACGTAGGGGCGGCACGGTTTGCCCTCCCTGCCGCCTGCTCGAATTGTAGACACACCCAGCGACCAGCTGCAAGCTATTCGTCGTTGATGACACAATCTGGTATCTCCAGCAGCTCGATACCAACCGCTTCCTCCGTGTCTTTTGGAACTTGCCGCTGCTGGTGCGTCACGGAAAAAACCACTCCTGGCCCGTCGTCCGGGAGCAGCCCTATCTCGACCAGGGAATCGAGCATCGCCTTTCCCGATAGGTTGTCATTGTCGATCCTTCGGTGGCGAAAGTGGTGGAAATTGATCGCGATTGGCCCATTCAGCTCAACTGGTCGATCGGTGATCTTCTCACGCTCGTAGCCGCATTTGAGCATTTGGTTCAGTCGCCTCCGCTCCGGAACTTGCGTTTTTCGTAGCTCCTTCACGGCGAGCTTCTTTTTCTTGGTTGGCCTGTTAAGAGCTTCGTATTCTTGCATAGCCAGGGGGCTCGGCGTCCGACCGGAAATCGACTCACAAACGATATTGTGAATCAATGATCGCAACTTCATTCGCTCCATGTGGTGCATACCCAGGAGTCGATTCCAGCTCGGCGCCGCAAATTCACCGATAAATAGCCTCATGGCAAAGACTTTGTTGCCATTCACGTTAGCTACATACGTTTCAGTTAGCCCAGGCTCGTGCAGTATATCCATCCAGTGCATCATTTGCTCCTTGTCTTGGTGAGATCCGCATAGACGCCTCTAGCTGTGTAAGCAGCAAGAATCAGCCAGAGGCTCCACATCACTACCAGCAAAATTTTATCTTCAACGCTCATTTCTCGCCCTTTCGTTGCTTTGCCCTGGTGCGTAGATCAGCCAGGAGCATGTCGTGCTCTTTTTGGTTTAATTGGCCCAGCCGCAGTTGTTTGCCTAGCTCCTGAGCCTTTGATAGTGCATCGGTCAACGGCATCACATAGCCCGCATCAATCCGCTGCAATTCTTGCTTTTTCATTCGACCAAACATTTTCGCCACCTTCTGAGTTAATTAGTTTCGGAGCTGCAATTTTCCGCACGACCACCTTTGTCGCGGTGATACGTCCATCCTCTCGGTCCACCTGGTTCGCTTCGCTGAGCCCTGCTAACGGAGCAGCCTGGTCTGTCGTGAGCCCAGTCGCGGCCAGCGACTTGTAAACCTGGATAAACTCTTTCCGAGTCCAAGTCTCATCTTTTGGATCCCTGGAACAAAAGGCAGGCCACCCGCCCAGGTGTCGAACCGTCGCGTTTACGACCGGATCCTCGAAACAAACATGTCGGTACATGCCGTGAAGGTGCACCGCCGCGTTTGAGGCGTCCCACGCCCTCACTGCGTCCGCCGAGGGGTTCGCCCCTCTCAATTCACTAGGTGTAGGCCAGAATCGATTACAGGCGACGTGAGAGGCTGCTATGGCTTTCAGCCTCCAAATCGGAATATCGCGCAAACACTCGAAATAAACCGCCAGCATTTCGTCAGTTATCGGTCGGTCGTAGACCACGCCGAGGCTTTCGATAATGCTCGCGAACTCGAGGCGATGTTGTTTTTCATCAGCCGTTGATGAATTTTGAGACTCGAGCTTGTCGGTCGTTGGCTTGTGGTGCATCGTAGTTTCCCTCGCATAATTTAGTGATGTTCGTTTCGTTCAAAGTCCAGTCGAAAGTCGGCTGCCACGCAAACGATCCGTGATTGTGGACCGGGATTTTCTTCAAAGCGGAAATCCAGTTTGCCAGGAAGCCTGGTTTCTTGCTTGCGTTCCGCCAGGCTCGGCGGCGCTTGTCCGTAATCACACGGACCTTCGCAAGGTTGGCGTGCGGAGTGACTGCTTCGTTCCATTGCTGAACGGCTGCCTCTATCGCTAAACCGCTGGCTACAGCGGGCGCAGAAATCTCTTTCTTTAACTTTGGTTCTAACTCTAACTCTGGTTCTAACTCTGGTTCTAACTCTGGTTCTGGTTCTCTCTTTGTTACAGTGTCTGTAACAGAGTCTGTAACAGTGTCTGTAACAGAAGTTGTAACAGTGTCTGTTTTCAGTCGGCCTTTTTTCTTCCTGGCTGCTCTCGCGTTTTTCGTTTGTTGCCCGCGTTTTACGGTCTTTTTGTTCTGCTCGGCCATCACTTTTTCGAGCCGCAGATTCTTGAACAGGTCGCCGCCTGAACCGTATTGCTCGAAAAAACATTCCATTACCTTCTGATAATCATCCAGCTCTTGCTGATTCATTGCCGGATAAATCCTTTCAAACTTGTCTATGTCAACGTATCCATCGTTGAATTGCATTAGCAACAGTCGCAGATACAGTCCTTGTTCCTGGAATGTTAAATCGAGCGTGCCAATAACCCAGTCGTCGTGGTACAGCGGGAACCAATGGTGTTTCGTGGTCATTTGTGGTAACTTTCGGTCTGTGGTTTAGTGATGGGCCGCGCTCGAAACCCACCCGAGCGCGGCCTTTTTTTTTGTGAGCTGCTAACGAATCGGTCGATCATTGTAGCGGTGATCGCCGTCCAGGATTCGGTGTATCGTCGTCAGCCCGATACCTGTCTGCTTGTGGATGTCGCTAATCCTTCTACCCATCCAGAACCAGCCCAGGATCATCGCACAGTCCGCCAGCTCAATCGCCTGGCGTGACTCCATCTTTCTCGCTGGACCTTTTTCAGCGATGTGTGGATGGGATCCGTTGGCGATTCGCCTAACAGTCGTGTCGCTGACGCCATACTTTGCCGCGAGCTCACGCAACGGAGCACTGGGTCGCCGCAGCATGTCTGCGTGGCATAGGATAGCGTCGTGCCTTGGCATCTTATTGGCGTTCACTGTTGCTCCAATATGTCGTCGATCTTTTGCTGGACGCGCTGCAGCAACGTGTTGCCGTGCATCACCTGGATCGCACCCATGCTCGCATCGTAGGCGATTTGGTCGGCGATCATCGCGAGCTCTTCCTGCCCCTTGGCTTCTCGGATCCTCTCGCCATACCTCTGGATGATCTGTTCGTCTGGTGTCAGCACGTCAGCATCTGGCTCGGCTTTGGGCTCGGCTTTGGGCTTCGCCTTTGCCGGCTTTTTCTTGGGCTTGGCCTTGGCCTTGGCGATTAGCTTTTCGCCCTGGCTCGGTTTCGGCTCGCTGGCAGCTTCAGCCATCGGGAACGCCTGCTCGACCGTTTGCAGACCATCCTTAATCGCTACATAAATTCGACGCATTGCCAGGTATTGGGCTGGCTGGATGGCGTCCACCGATCGCTGCAGCTTCGCGACGATCTGATCCTGGGTGACTCCGAGCTCCGCAAATCGTTCGACCATCTGCATGATCTTTTCAGGATCCAAATCAATGTTTGCCTTGAGCGTTCTAGCGCACTCATCGACCGCCTCCTCAATCACGTCACGCGGTATCACGTTTTCCAGGCACGTCCTGACTCGACGCTGTGCCTGGTTCGCGATCCAGTCTGCCAGCTCGTCCTCTCGCAGCTGCCTCTGCCCTCCCCTGGCTCGAATACGATGAGGAACAATGAATTGGCGACTGTACCTGGCGTTGGTTTGCTGGTCCCAGGCATAAGCCTCAACGGTGCTCTCGCCGTGTCCCCTGGACAGCTCTCGGTAACCCCAGTCCAGATTACCCCAGGCGAGTGCTACCTGGACAACCAAGGAAATGCTTGGGCCTGTAATGTCCTGGCCGCCCTTGGCGTAGGTGTAAACCGCTGACTCAGCGAGTCGCACCCGCTGGCAGCTGGTCTGTATCTGCGCGATCGCTCGCTGCTCGTTTCGAGGTCTTGCAGCTGCAACCGTCAGCGATGCCTGGATCGCTCCTTGCGTTCGGGCCTGCTCGGAAATGGAAAGCGACTGCGTTTGCTGTTCTTCTTGCTGGATTAGTTGTTGGTTAGTCATTTGATAAGTAGCCTTCTGCTAGTGGATGTGGTAGTGAACTCTCTGCACAGCTCTGGGTGAGCCGCTTTCAACGCTGCTGTATCGAGTCGCATACTGTGCGATGTTTTCCAGGTCGCGAGCACCCGGTCACCGTCTGCGATCCCTTCACCATCTTCTATGGCGATCTTTACCTGGCTTTCCAGCATCTTGATCGCCGCTCGATTTTTCTTCTCCTCCTTTTTCAGAGCCTTTAACTGATCGATTGCCAGGGCGATTTCCTCGTCGGCGTCGGCCATTTTTTCAGGCTTATGAATAGGCCAAAACTGCGCAGCTTCGTCGCCGTTGATCGGATCAGGCATCTGCCGGCTTTCGACCATTTTCCAAAACTCGCCAGCTGTTTTCTCCATGTATTCCTGGAACTCAATATCTGCCTCCAGGTGGTAGATTTCGATCCTCCGTCCATGATCGAAAAACAGCACAGGCACGTCAGCAAACGGAACGTCGGCGATTCGCATATTCCACTGACACTGGCAGAAGTAATCCGTCGGGATGTTTGATGAACCTGGCTCTCCCCAGGCTCGCGAATCACCAGCTGTCTTGACCTCTAGCACGCCTTGATCGCCCGACGGCAAAGTAATCAAACCGTCCAGGTTGCACCGCGCCCAGGGCTTGCCTGGAACGCTGATAGCTTCCAGGTTAGTCGCAACGTGGTAGCCAGTATCCTCTCGGTATTTGTTTACAACAAACGATTCCAGGAAACTGCCGAGCTCCATTGCCAGGTTCGGTGGTCCGTCATCGATCGGCGATGTTTTTTCTAGCCAAACGTCGCACGGTGTTCGCCACTTTGACAGACCTAGCACTGCCGCGATCTCGGATCCGCCAATGCCCTGCTGTCGCTCTTTCAGCCATTGATTGCGATTCATACCTCACCCCCTTCCAACTGAAAATCCTGATAATCATAGCTCTCGATTTTTCGACCACTTTGAACATCTTTGAGAACCTCGATCATGGCCTCATTTGCTCGCTGGATCGATCGGAACATTTCATGGATCTCATCCTTTGCTGTTTCGCCCTCTGTTACTCGAGCGAGATGATTGACCAGGACCATGTTGGCGACTGCCTGGTTACTGGCTAATCGCTCGACTGCCCAGGCAACTGCGCGGTTCGACCTTCCATAGCTTTTCGGCTTCTCGTCTTTATTCGCTCGTTTTGCAGAGTAGTCGATGCCGAGCGCGTCCAGGATGGATCCGATCGCGTTCCAGCTGCAATCGAATCCTTTTGCTGCAACCACTGTCCAGATGTCCGTTTTGGTTAATGGCAGCTTTTTCTCCTGGTGCAGGTTGGTCAAGAATACCTGAAGATTCGCGCGATCTCGGCTAGTTAAGTGTTTTGTGTTTTTATCGTTCACTGCATTTCCTTCAAAGTGGTTAGTAGCGCCTGGTCGAATTGAGCCAGGCAAAGAGGCGCCGGGAGTCGAAATCCGGAAGAGCCGTGCAGATGCACGCTCGCGCCCCTTGAATGGTCAGGTCGTAATCGTCGCGTCAGCTCGTCAGCTGCGCGTCACCTCCTGCCATCCTGCCATCCGTGGATGACAAGTTTGGTCAACCGTTTGCAAGTCGCTCGATCTCATCGTCGCTCTTGTTCTTCAGAATCATCAACACGGACATCTCTCTCGCGAGTTCAGCAATCGCTGTTACCGGCTTGCCGAGCCGCGCGTCGATCTTGACTCGTATCGCGATTTCATCGATGGATCGCATGATCCTTGGCTTGTCGCTCTTCATTTCTTTCGTAGGTTTCATGGTCGCAATCCTTGGTTGTGGTGGTGATTAAAACAGCTCGAGTTGACCGACGCAGGCAGTAACGGCGACGGCTGCTTTTTTGAGGAACTGGAGTCTCTGGCCGATGCCTTTGCCAGCCAGGGGAAATGATGTGTTCGGCTCATACTGGAATGGCTCGAGGTAATGCTTGCCTGCCAGAACTGCAATCTTTGCGCAGCTCACGCGGTTTTTGTATTCACCGATCGCTGTGCATACTTTTCTGTAATAGTTCGGCTTCAGGTTTCGTAGGCTGTCTGGACCAGATAGCTTGAGCTCGTAGCTCTCAATTACCTCATCCGGCCAAACCAGTCCGTACTTTGCGGACAGGATCGCCCACTCCTTGCCGTTGGCTTTCGCCCAGGCTACTGATGCCTTGAATAGCTGGCTTTGGTACAGATCCTCAGCTCTGTGCGAGCCCTCGAGCTTTTCGCCGCAGCAAGATACGAGCACCAGGTCGAACTCGCCATGTGATCGTTGGTCTGCAACGACAAAAAGCGAAGAATGGAGCCAGCATTTCTTGCCCCGCGTATCGAGGTGGGCGTCGCCTTCGTCGGCGATCGTCGCCTGGAGGGTTGCGCGGTAACAGGCGTCGGCCAGTCGCTCGTCGCCAAAATGCCGCATTAGGTCGTCATGGCTTGCGGAAACGTAAATTTGTGTAGTCATGGGTGCAATCCTTAATTGGTGGTTTAGGGGTGGTGGCTTATACGCGGGTGAGGCCAAACTGAAGTCCGTCAACAAACGCACGCGCCTGCATACACTTGGTTTGGCTCAACTTTGAGCTGCTGGTGAACGTGTAAACGTGCCAGCCGTCAGCCAAGTCTGCGGCCTCAATCTTGAACTTCCGAGACAAGCAGATGCCTACGAGCCGAAGCGATATTTGCCTCAGCGCTGACTCGCTGATCTCGTGAGGTGATGCCAGGTTAAAGCTAGGTTTGGTCATCGGTGCAATCCTGTTTAGTTGGGGGGGGTTCGGTCAAATGCTGCAGAGTGACGCCTTAGCAGGCTTCGTCCATGTACCCGTATAAGCTATTTTCTGAAAGCCACTCAATCGCAACCTCCCTCTCATCTTCTGTCAGCTCTTCTTCAATCGCCTCGCACTTCGCAAGCAAACTCTCCCATTTCGCCTCATGCTTGGCAGCAGCTTTGAAGCCACTAGGATTCGACCACTCATCAGCTTCCTGCGGGCAATTGTATTTGTGTGCTGCTCGCACTGCCTTTTTGTACTTAGTGATAGTAGTCGTCATCAGTGCAATCCTGTTTAGTTGTGATCGTTGCGTTTGGTGCAAACGCTGCAGAACACTAAATCTATCGACGGGTATCCCACTCTGCAACAGGCATTTAGCGGTTTTCCCAGGGTAATCTATAAATAATTCACCCAGTCGTCATTTGGTCAGCCAAATCAGACCAAATCGGACATTCGGACATTCGGACATTTCGCGTCCGAGAAACTACTTATGCACCTACTTATTGCCTACTTATGCACCTACTTATTGACCTGGTGACAATGGTGACAATGAAACCGTCAAAACCCCCAAAACCCCCCGCCAGGGTGGGGCTTGGGAACTTGGGACTTGGGAATTGGGGTTTTCGGGGTTTCGGGGTTTCGTAGACTCCGAAACTACGAATCTACGATTTCACCCGGGGTGTTGTCCGGTGCACCCCTCTTGGTCGTCGGGTGCACCCCAGGGGTGTCGTCCGGTGCACCCCCAAAACTTTTAATAGGAACATTTCGCAAAAAGCAATTTGTTCCATTTTCTGTGTCTACGTTTACGTCTACGTCTACGGTCAACTTTCCGTGTTTTGGGCGGAAGTGTAGACGGCGGAACCCGTAAAAAGCTGCTCTTTCAAACTTCACCGATCGAGCCCGTTTTTTGTCTCGTGCGTTAATTCTCGCATTTCATACGTCCGTTTGGTCCCGGTAAAACCATACGGTCGGGGCTGCAAATAGCCAGATTCGGCCATTTCTTTCATCACAATTTCTTTGTGGTCCTTACAAAATTTCTCGCCCCTGATTGGTGGGCGTGTGCATCTTTCGCATTTTCCTTGCATCGATTGTCGCCTTTCTTTGTTTTATTGGCTTGGTTTGCTCTGCAATCGCACAGTATGATAGGCCTCCGGCACTGGTCGCAACGACAATTTTCGCAGACAGTCACGTCGTTTCGCAGTCTGCTTTGGCAGTGGTTACATCTACCCATCAGAGGGCCTCAGTGAGTGAATTTGAATCTACATCAGCCGATGATATTATCGACGACAGCAGCACCATTAGCGATCCAGTAAAACACACAGCAACGGAGCAGTTGCATAATTACCTGGTATCTCTTGGCGACGAAGCCAAGACGCTTGCAGGCTTCGAGGATTGCGTCTGTGGTGTCAACTTTAACGGCGAATACTACGATGTTTATTACTCGCTACCCGCGATGGTCCTGCAACTAATGCGAGACAGCGACATGGGTAAGTTTGATGCGCTCGAGTTTATTCAGTACAACACAGTCCGATCCCTGGATTACGAAAAAGGGCCGATAATTATCGATGCGGCTTTTTCGCCGACAATCAGCCAGAAGCCTCCGCCCCGCAACCTTGCCAGGACCATGCGAATCCTGACGGAGCAGGTGATGAACTTAAAGGAAGCAGCGGAAGCCATTGAAAAGATGACTCGCAAAAAGCCTGATAAATCGACTCTTTACAGGTGGTGTACCAAGGGACTCAAAGGCAGATTTCTCGAGCACGAGCGAGTCGGTGGAATTATTATCACCTCAAAGGAAGCGATAGAGCGGTTCATTGAGAGGACAAACTAGCAGGTCTGCCGGCGTAATAAACGCAATCCTTTGCGTCGGTAGGCTTGCTTATTCTCCTGCTGGAACTGGTCCAAGAGGCTCGCGAGCTTCCTGGATTCCGTTGAATTGAGCAGCAATTTCGGCGTTCCTGGCTGACTCCGCTACGTCCAGGCCGGTAACGTCGCGGTTCCAAATCACGCCACGGGTGTTGGAATCGATTTGAGGCCCACGATGAGCTTCAAAGGTGAATGACAGCGAACTGAATTTCGTACCCTGCCCGCACTCGATAGGGCTGCTCATTAGCACCGTCGGGAAGTTGAACGTGAACCAATCGTCGCTTTTGTTGGCTGGTGCTGCCAGCGTCATTTGGTTGTTCCTGGCTGGGACGATGAGTAGCCGAAAGCGGTGGTATTGAAGCAATGGGGTTCCGACTTCCCAGTCTTGGACTGCTCCATTGACCGAGTACATATTTTGCCGTTCAACCCAGTATCGAACCGTCTGGTTCCAGGTGGACAGGTTAATGGAAATTTGCACGATCCGACCAAGCGCTTGACGCTCAATCGGTGGTCCCTGCGGTCCGCCGTTGCTGTCACCAGGCACGTCGTTGAAAAACTCTCTGGTGACAATCGCAGTATCGTCCATCTGCTCCCCGAACCAGTACAGCGTGCCACCGCCTGGTGCGGCTGGCGCACCGTCGGCGATATACAAATTGGATCCGCCAGCGACTTGAATGTTTACCGCGTCGCGGTTTGTAGCGTCTGCATTAGCGTTGGGATCAGGAATCGCAGAAACTGCAGGCGGATCGGTGTTCAGAGGTAGTCGTGTACTCATATTCCGCCACCCTGTGCTCTCGGTAGTCGTGTTATCGGAGGTGGGAAAAGTTTGTTCCTCACCGTCATGTCGTTTCTGTTCTGGAGCTGCACGGCTGTCGGCCCCGTGTGGTCAACAATCGTTGCGTCGATTTGTGCCGGCAGGTCGAATATGTTGCCGCCTTTCTCTAGCTTTTCGATCAGTCCCCACCACTTCGCCTGGATCGTTTCAGCGTTGTCAGGTACAGCTTCGGAGCGTCGCTCCCACAGCCGGATAATGGCAAGCCCGCATACCAAATCAGCCAGGTATGCGGCGTTTACGCCAGTGAGGGTTGCCAGGTCATCGACGGAATACTGACCCCCCTGGATCAGTGCAGCCTGGACCTGTCCGCTTGCACCATCGAGCGCAACCAGGACGGCAGGATGCGAAGCGACAGCTCCCCGGGAAAGTGATTCGCGATTATCCGTCGCCAAATCACCTACCCAGTCAATGTCGTATCGCAAAGCTAAATCATCGCCGGTTGCGTAAGCCATAGCTGCGTCTAGCTCAGGATGTTCTCGAAACGGAACCCAGAAGCTGGCGCTGTGCCAACAACGTCAAAGTCGTCAACAACGTGGCCCTCAGTCCGGCGATCGTCCTCGTTGTCATTCGTCCAGACGGTCATATCTTCCGCAAGGAAGAGGTGAATGGTGCTGAACGAAGGTCCGCCAGACTCGGCGACCAGGCTGCCTGGTCGAGCCAGCAAATACGCCTCATCGTTGTCGCAGATAAAACTGCTTGCGAGCGTTGCACCGCGTTGGCTTGAAACGCGAACAGCGTCCTCAACCACGATGTCGATACCGTACAAGCGATCGGGAAGTTGGTACTCTCCCCACTTGCCTGCTTCGCCGACTACCTGGCTGTAAGCATCTGGCGAGCTCTTGATGTGCTCGACGATCTCCTGGCTCTCGCTCATCGAGTGAGCTGCATCCGGTGAGAGCACCAGTTGCAAATCTTTGCGACGAACAACGGACAGCGTAGCCAGCATCACTTTTTCGACCGCGTAGGCGAGCGAGCGCTTGATGTCCTGGCGTGCTGACGTTGATTGGTCCCAGTTCCCCGTATTGCCTGGGATCGTCGTTACGTCGATCGAATGACCAGCTGCCCAGGAACCGTTGTCCTGGAGCAAGCCGTGAACGCTCAGGGTGCGAGCAGTCATCGCCTGCTGCGCCTTGATGCGGCTGTGCGACTCGATGATGTTCCAGTCGGCTTGCCCGCGGGCCTTCCGACCGATCGTGAAGTCGTAATCATATCGCTGGGTTTCGTACCCGGCGAAAGTGAAGGTTTCCGTGCCGTTGTTGCGGCTCGGGCGAGGCGCTCCGTCCGGCCAAACAAACTCAGCCAGGTTCGCGTTCAGGACTCGAGCTGCTTCTTCCGGCGTAATCTTCAGATAGTAGCCGGCTGACTTGTTTACGTTGCTCAGCTGGATATAGCTGTTCAGTGCGAACTCGTCTGGGTTGCGTGAAAACTCAGTAATGAGCCGACCTGAAGCGTCCAGGTCTTTTACAAAGGTGTTGTTTCCACCTGGATATGCGATAGCCATATCGTATGGTCCTTAAAAATAGGGGGGTGTGTTCTCTACAAAAAACAGTCCCGCCCCGGACCGCACAAATTTCTTCTAAGGCTTATGCCATTGTGCCAGCGCTAACCAGCACTTTTGCACGTCCGCCAACCGGTGCGCCTTGAGTGCAGATTGCACTAAAAACTTCGCCCTGCACGCAAGCGACGCCGTGGCCGTTTGCATCAGGCTTCACCGCGTCGTCAGCTGCCAAGCCGCCTGCACCAACGATCACCTCGCAGGATTCGGTTGCCTGGTAGACTCGCTTGCTCTGTCCAGCTGGAACGGCAATCGTGTCGTTCGCGTTGGGAATCGGCGTGTCCCAGGCACTTTCGTGCATGATTCCGATCGCTCCGTCGTCGGCTGCTGCCGTTTCGACCGTATTGTCGCCAGAAATTTTCACGAACACACTGACATTGATGTTCGCCGATGCTTGAAATTGTTGACCGTCGCCAGCCATGTTGTCACCTCAAAAAATGGTTTCTTTGCCCCTGGATTGACTGGAAAATTACTCAGCGTTGAGCTGTGTTTTTGCTTCTTCGACTGCTTCTGCGTAGCTGAGTCGCTTGCCGGATTTGATTCCGCCATTAACCAGCTCGAGGGCTTTGTCGGCTACTTGTGCCGCGAAGCGATCGTTCTTAACGTCGCCGCCGCCCATGCCGTCGTATCCCAGCGGGATCATCGGCGACTGAGGCGCAGTCGATGCCGCATATTGCTCAATGAGCGTGATACGCTCGTCAAACGCTTCGTTGTCAGGAGCGCTTTCGTTGTTTCCGTACAAGCAGTGGTCCATCTCTTTTGCGAGATCAACTGCTCCGTATCGATGTGCCAGGTTTGTCAGCCGTTCTTTTCGCTCGGCATCGATCGCGCTCTGACGCAACTGCACAACTTCGTGCTGCGTTGCCGCGTACATTTCTGCCTGCTCTGTCAGAAGGCTATCGTTGTGCTTTCGCACCTGATTCAGCTCTTGCCGCATCTGGTGATTCTCGGCCTGCATTGCCTGGTATTGGTCGCGGTTCATATTTCCCTCGCTCGTGGAATCGTATCGGTGGTAGCCTGGCACGGCGCCAAACTGTTGTCGTGGTGTGGCAGCTTGGTTTCCTTCAGTCGGCCCCGCCAGGATTTTGGCAAGTATTCCCTGCTTTTTCGGCTGCTGCTGACCGCCACCCCGGTTCATTAGTTTGTTTCCGGCGCTGGTTCCGACGGCTGTTCCCAGGGCTTTAGCGCCTTGCGTGAGAGCTGTGCGTCCTGCAGCTGCTGCGAGGGGTGCTAGTGGCGGGACGTTGCGATCAACTTCCGGCTCAACCATTTCCTCCTCCATGACTTCGCCACCCATTGGTGGCCCCATCTCCATTTCAGCTAATGGCGGTTGTCCTTCCATCCCTGGATCCATTCCTGGATCCATCATCCCTGGATCTTCCATTGGCGGCTCAGGCATCCCACCAGCCATTGGATCCATCATTCCGGGGTCACCTAGCTCGTCCTGGCCGCTATTGATTGGCTGGTTCTCTCCGATTGTTTGCGCTGCCTCGGAAATGGTTTGCCACTCCTCCGTGCTCATCAGCGCGTTCAGAACTTCTTTGATCATCTGCGGGTCAGCTGCAGTTTGTCCGTACATATCAGAGCCTTGGTTGCGTTCGCGTTTGGGTTTCTTGCTAAAAGTGTTCATTCCACCAGGGAATACCGCATTTAGCGATGGCGTAGCGTCGTATCGCTCCACGGTTACTGCTTCTCTGTTTTCGCCAGCTGCGGCGTACTGAGCAGTCGTCGGAAGCGGAAGCCTGGGAGCCTCCGAGAGTGCCGCAATCGGGTCGATATACCGTCGCCCGTTAGCTTTGAGCTGGAGCACCTCCACGCTTCGATTTGGGCGGTCCTGGAGCTGCTCGGTTTTGTCGCGACGCTGCCATTCGGGGGCAAAAATACCCCATCGCGGGTTGCTTCGGCCCATCATTCCGAGTCGATACGGACCGACAAATCCAAGGTTTCGAGGTGGATCAGGGTCGCGATATGGCGGTGGTAGGGTGTGTTTGTCTACGAGCGCGGTGTATGCGTCGGTGTCTTGGATCCGGTGGTTGTTTTCCCGGATGATCCTGGTCAGCTCTGCCAGGTCGTAGTTTGTAATGTCCTCGTCGCCGTTGGCGTCGTAGTTGACCTTTTCGTGCTCCATGAAGAAAGGTCGCGGCCTTGTTGCCGCATACTTCGCACTGTCGAAGTACCGATTTGCCCGGTCTAGCAAGTGCGTGCCTTTTGCCTGGTCCCAGGTGTTCCAGACGGCGCTGTTTCGCTCGATCGGATCCGGGATCTGCTGGGCGAGCGCATGGTGAGCTCGGACAATATAATCCTCCTCGGATTCCTGTTGTCCAGGTTGAATCGCCACCACTGGCTGCTGTGCTGCATCCATGATTATTTAATCCTATACGGTTTCGGCTGAGGTGTGCAAGCTATTACGGTGTGATTGTCGTGGAGCGCTCGAGCGGGTCGCCCATATCCGCCGGGGTAAAGAACGCGGTGATCTTGCCAGGCAGAACCTTTACCACCTCCTCGCAAGCCCAGATAGCTGCGTCACCCTTGTCTGGCGTCCAATGCTGCCAACAAGCAAAACTGTTAGCAATCTCTTCCTGAGCGTGAAATTTGTCAGCGCCGCGCCAGTACCCGTCGCTGTATAGAAGCAGCGTGTACTCGCGGCAATTCAGAGCTGCCATAATCCAGGTTTCTTGTTCGTCGTCGTTCATAGCAATCCCCTGAGTGATGCGATTGTGAAATTGAAATGGTCGGGTGCTGTTCGCGCGAACTTCATGGGTGTCTCGATAAGTCGCTGGATCCCCATCGTGAGCACTTCGCTGGATTTGGGTCGGTTGTAGTATTTCCCCGTGTAAGCATCCATGAATCCGTCTTTGCTGCCTACTTCGTCTGCTTCACAACCGCCACCAGTCCACTTGGTTTTGTGTTTTTGGATTGCCTGAGCTTCAAACGCTTTCGTTTTCCGTCCCTGGTCAGTGTGGTAATCGATGGCGTGTCCAAGCTCGTGGCAGAGCACTGCTTGGTACATTTGAGAGCTGTTCATGTGTATGTCGCCGCTGCGATGGAACGATCGGCTCTCATTTGTCTTGCGTAACTGAACCGTCATGGCCGGCAAAGCTCCGCCGGAAATATCTTCCAGGTACTGCGCGGCCTTTGCGACTGAATCGATCTGGGTTTGCGGAAACGCGGTCGTTCCTGTCGTGATTGCGATCGCTGGCTTGCTGCCTTCCTTTCTGAGTCGATTGCTCGGTAATTCTTTGAGCCATTCCATCAGCACGCTGCCCTGCTTGTCTCGCAACTGGTCCACTTCGGCGCGTAGCTCTCTGTATCGAGCGGCTCGAGCTTTATCAGCCTCCTGGTCAATCGATCCGTCAGGGTTTCGTTTCGGTTTTGCGTTGTAAACCTCATCGTCGATCTGTTTTTGGACTTTGCCGATCTCGTCCTGCAGCTTGTCGTTTTTCGCCAGGAGCTCTTTGCGTGGCTTGTTAATCAATTCCTTGGAAGCTGTCTTTAGCTTTCTGCCAACGGTTGCATCGAGTCGAAAGGCGTCGGTTTGTTTAATCTTGTCAACTTCCTGGCAACTTCGGGACGACTTGCGGCTGACGTTGCCCTGGTTGTCTGGTCGCCAGGGCGCGTCCTGGTAGATTTCGTAGGCAGCTTCCGGCACGTTTTTGTTGGCTTTTACCGCTGCTCTGACTTTATCCCTGTGTTTGCTCAATAGCGCGTTGAGTAACTCGCTTGAGCTGTATTTAGCGTAGGAATCGCCGGTGATGAAATCAGCGACTGACCAGGCTGCGTTGTCCCGGTCTAGTGTCTGCATTTCCGGGTGTGCCAGCCAACCGAAAGTTTCTTGCAGCTCGTAATACCCAAACCCGTGCCGGTTTTGGTCCAGGCCCATTTCGATTCGGCCAAACTTTTTCACCAACTCTCTCGCGCCATCGAGCTCCTTAAATTCCATCGAAAACTCGTGCCAATCTCGAAGCTCATTGTTGCTGTGTTCCTTGCTCCACTTTTGTAGATAGGCTTCCGCTTCTGAGGGTTTTTTTTTATTCAATAGCGATTGCCGCTCCTTCTCGATCGCCAGGGCTGATTGCATTAAAAACTCTGGCTGTGTCAGCTCGTAAGGCTTTGCTTTTTTCAGCTTTTCCTCACCACCATATTTGTCGATCGTTGCGCTGATTTTGCGACGCTGCTGTTTCGATCGTTCGTATTCGTGGCCCTCCGCTCTTTTCTTTCGCAATTTCTCCCTGGCTTCGCTCATCTTTGGCGTCGTCGGGCTGTTGCCTTTGGTCCACTGACCGCCACCCTTGTCGCCTTTCTTTTTGCGAGGCTGGTCTTTCCAGGATCCACCGCTGCTGTCAAACAGCCGGCCCTGGCTGCCAGGCTTCTTTGAATACTTCCCCGTGAACGGATCCTCGAATAGCCCGAGTTGCCCGGCGTACCGAGCGACCGCATCGCGGAATGTGGCGGCAGAAAAAGTGTCGGCTGTCTCACTAACGGTTTCTGGAAATTCGTCGGCGATCTGCTCTTTGATGCTGTCGTACAAATCCCAGTCGTCATCCTGCGACGCGACGTTAGCCTGCCGCATTAGCTCGTTGTATCGTGCGTCCCTGTCTCTCTCTTCCACGTCCCGGTCGTCTAATTTGTCAGTGCCGGTAAGTCGCTGCGCAGCTTCAGATAGAATCTCTGAGTCACTGGCTTTTGGCGTTTTTGGTAAAGGCATCCTAAGCGCCTCGAAAACTATCTGCTCCGCCTGGATTTTTCCGTCGGATCCCGCTGCCCATTTCATTTTTCCGCCTGGCAGGTATCCCAGGATGTCATGCAACGAAGATTGATCGTTTTTCCAGCCACCAGACGATTCAATTTCCGCGACTGCCTCATCGAACCCTGGTATCTGGTCTACGTCAGCAGCTGCACGAGCCTGGGCCTGAGCACCGGTAAGTTTCGTGCCGTCCCCAAACGCTTGTCGCAATGCGTCCTGGCCTGCCTGAATTTGCTGGGATCGCTCGGCAACAATATCCATCGCCATTTCGTGAAGTGCTGCTATTTCTTCGCTGGTAGCGTCGTCTGGAATATGGATGCCTACAGCTGCCTTCTTGAATCCTGGCGAAAGCCGTTTCTTTTTTGTGTCCTGGGCGGGTTTGTCGCCATCCACCCAGTCCGGTGTTTCTGGTGGCTCAGCTGGTGGCTTGTCGTCGAGCCTCTGCTGCGTTTCTGGCTTCCTGGTGTATTTCCCGGTGAAAGGATCCTCGTGCGTACCGAGCTGACCAGGGGAATCCTTGTGCTGCTTTTTGCCCGTTGAGGTTGGTCCCTTTTGCTGAAAGTCTTTCCAGTAGCCAGGTGAATCGCTTTGCGGATTTACCGTGCCGGAGTCGGTGACGAAAATGGCTTGCTTTTTACCGTCGCCATCAGGATCGACGCTAATGAATTTGCCGGCTGCCTTGTATTGGTCCAGGTAGACAGCGACACGATCGGCGAAAGTTGAAAATTTCATTTTACTAATTCTTTCCCAGGTTACTGATTTGCGGCGTAAAGCATCTTCCCCGCTTTACTGCCAATGTCTGAAAAATTGCCGCCGTTGTGAGCTGATTTTACTTGGTTTTTTGTGAAAGCGACGTACACGTCTGCCGGCTCAATATCGTCGTAATTGATGAGCGGTCCGCCCTGCCCTCCGTGGTCCGTGATGTTCTTGAATACGATACCGTCGTGACCTGTTTCCTCTGCCATCTCTGCCAGTTCCCTGGTGGTCATTCCGTGAGGAAGATCAAAGGCTTGTATCAGCAATGCTGTTGCTAAACGGTCTACGCCAAGAAAGGTTTGCCAGCCCAGTTCCGTTCTGGTTTCATCGCTTATCTTTTGCAACAACTCAGGGTTTACTGGTCCGTCCTGCTTTACCAGGGCTGGATCCACTGTGCGCTCAGGTGGTCGCGACAACGCTTTTGCGACCTTCATTATTAACGCTTGCGGGAATTGCAATTCCATTCCCTTTGTCTCTTGCAATATCTTGACCGCTTCCCGAGCGTTTTTTTGCAACACGCGACCTACCCGTGGATGACCACCGGATTCGACTGCTAGGTTCGTAAGATTATCTCTTCTCGGAACGAACCTCGGCTTACCGTCATCGATGTATGCGCCTACGTCGTCGTACAGGAAGCTCATCAAGGCGTCGTAAGCCATTCCCTTGTCACTGATAGCGTTGGACCGCGACAAATTATTTGATCGATTTTTCAGCCAAGCCTGGAGCGGCGGATACTGCATGTTTTCCTCGAACGACTGGTCAAAATCGATGATGTTCATGCTGTTCCAGTTTGCTCCATTTCCCTCAACCACCATCGGCGACTGCAAGCGGTAAACCAGGGGATACACTCCTCTGGTCCTTAGCGACCTGGATCCCTCAGCTATCCAGGCGTTCCATTTGACAATCATTTCCTGGGGCGATTCGGCTTCCAGGACCGGCTTGTTACCTAGTATTTCCTCTAGCACAAACCCGTCGCCCACCTCATTGAACCTGTATTTTTTCGACGTTCGCAGGGTTCGCTCAATGTCGCTAATGTCCACGGCAAACGTCGGTGTAATGTCATCGGTAAAGCCTCCTGTGTACGTCGCTCCTGTCAGCACGCTGGTCGATCCGTAAATGTGCTCGCCAACGTCAAACCTGTTGAACTCGGACCAGCCACCGTCTTTTGTGCCGTGGAATATGATTAGCGGCAAACCTTCCTCGTCCACCGCGTAATTGTCTCTGGCCCATCTCCAATAGTTTGGATTGCTTGCGACTTTCAGCTGCAGATCGCGGACCTGCGCCCTGGCGAGCGTCGTTAAGTGCTCGTCGTAGGCTTCGCCGTGATTCATCTGCCAGTCATCGTCAGCTTGGTTTAATGCGTGCAGTTCCGATTCCTGCTTTCGCGACTGCTCGAATAACTGTAGCAGGGGTCGCACCCAGGGCTCGAGCATCGGGGGAGCGGAATCTTTTAGTTCCTGGAGCTCTTGCCAAATCTGGTCTGCTTCTTTGCTAAACTTCAACCTGTCATTGCGAAACACTGTGTTTTCGAAGTAAGTTGCAGCTCCAGCCATTTGCTGCATATATCGCACGGCTTCGCTGTTGTTTCGCCAGTCCTGCCAGTCTCTCAATGCGTAGTCGGCCCATTCAGCTTGCTCGTCCTCTGAGAGCCAGTAGTCTTGATTACTGTCTGGCTTGATGCCTGTTCCGTACCTGGGTGAATTTTCCCAGTAAATACGGCTGCCGTCGTCGGGCTGGTAATCAGTGGCCGGCGTCAAAAATGTTGCTTCAACAAGGTGTCGGTTCCACTCGCTCCGCAAATCCTCAGGGCTCGGTGCAGATTCACCGAGCGGTGTGCCGAAAACAGTTCTGGTTATTTCCGTCTGTGGATTCGTTTGGTCCAGGTAGATATTCCAATTTCCCTCTGCATCTCTTTCTTGCCAGGTTGTGTATTGGAGTTCTGGGGTTGCGGGCGCCTCCTCAAACACACGTTTTCGAAACTTATACAGCTGCGCGCCAATGTCGCTGGCTCTTTCAGCAAGCTGCGTTTCAGCTTCCATTTTGTCGATTCTTATTTGTCTCCTGTTTTTTGCAAATCGTGCCAGGTTGTCTTTCGCCTCGCTCATCAGCTGCTCGCCGACGCCTACCTGCTCTTTTGCCCATCTGACTTGCTGGGTGACGTAGTTGTTTACCTTGTACGCTGTCGCAGCTGCGTCCTCGCTGCCGATCTCGTCGATTCCTGCGTAGTCCTTCACTCGGTGTTTTGGAACGCGAAACACCCTGGTGGTTTCCACTTCCTCGTCGTCGTAACTGTCTCTCAACTCTTCCGTGCGATCGCGTTCGCTAATAGCCTCTGTCAGCTCAGCTTGTATTTCTTCCCAGCGCTGCGTCACCCAGGGCTCGCTATTGTCCCAAACAGCGTCACCCCAGTCGTTTTCAAAGTCCTCTGCGTCTGCTTCCAATGCCATGACTCTTCGCTGCTGACTTGCCAGGCTATTGTCTGATCGCGATTCTGCGCCCTGGTCAATCAAATTTTTCCACCGTGGGATTCCTGATTTTTCAGTTAGGAAAACATTGCCCCGGATGTTGAACTCCATGTTGGAGTCAAAATTGCTTCCCTGGTTTGGCCTCAGTCCTTCGCTGGCGATCGAATCAGCATTTTTCGCTGGAGCTATGTGGTACAGGTAATCGTCGTCTGCCCATTCGTCTGGCTGCTTCGGCTGCTCGGGAAATGCCAGTTTGTTGTGTTTCTCTGCTTCCCTGAATAACTGCGACGCTCCTTTTCCTGTGTACTTTTTCAGAGTGTTGTAGCCCATTCGAGCCATGTTGTTGTTCCAGTTTTTTCGCTGCTCCGGGGTGAAGTCGTCACTCTCGAGCATCTGCCCCAGGGGATCGTTTGCTGAAGGATCCAGCTCTTGGAATTTGCCACGCAGCCATTTCAGCGACTCCTGGTTCTGCTCTACTTTTGGAATTGGCTCCGGCTTTACATGAACGTAGGGCTCCATGTGTTCCGCCTGGACTGCTGGCATGTCGCTACTTTCGAGCGATTCCTTTTCTTGCAATCGCTGCTCTGATTCGTCAGAAGCAGGATCAGGCATTTTCTGCGTTGAGCCAGCAGTTAGCGCGAAGCCTCCTTCTGGAGTATCGTGGTCCTCAATCCCGTAACGCATCCGTGGATCCGTCCGATCAAATTTCCCGTTGTTTCCAATGGCGCTCTTAACTTGTTCTGGGCGAAGCGCGATAAAACTCAGGTTGTTTTCGCCATCTCCTTCGTATTGATTTAAGTAAGCAATCCCGTCATAGCCTGCTTCCTCCATTGCATCTCGCAGCATTTCCCAATTCTTGCGCTGCTTGAATTTTTCCCAGGCTCCCAGGTGGTTATTGAACCAGGCGTGTTCGTTCGCGATCTCCGGCACGAGGTCCATCACCTCGTTGTTCCAGTCTGTTCGGTCAGGTACGCCATCGTCGTCGATAAACTCAGGCCAGGGTATTCCCTTTTCCTCTAGCTTCTCCTCCATGAACGCTGCAATTTCGTCCGGATCCCAGCGACCCAAATCGTCAGTAATTAGCGGGTTCTGAATTGACAGCCAAACTGGATACACTCGCGAATTGTCATACCAGCCATCTGGTGAATTTGCTCGCCGACTTTCCATGAAATGCTCGCTTTGGCTGATGTCGCCAAAGTGGGATCCGAAATCGTTGCCTCTCATTGTTCGGAAGGAAGTGATGTCATCGTCGGTTGTCGTGCCGTGCATCTGAGCCTGGGGCGAACCGTCCGAATTAACGACTCTGCTGTTTCCCCAGAACGCTCGAAACTCATCGGTGTTCGGCGCTTCAATTTCTGGCTTGTGTCCTGGGGGAGTAATTACCGGAACAGACAAAATGCCCAGGTTCCAGGCTGCAATCGCCAGCGCTACAGAATCAGCCGTCTTACGCGGTGCATACGCAAGCAAAGGTGGAAACTCTACGCCTTGCCGAATCTGCACCTCATAGTCGTCGATTTCTTCCTCGAGTACATAATCCTTGAGCTCCTCCAAAACGCTCGGAGTGATTTCGGCCAGGTACATACCAGGATCCATATCGCTCAGGTCTGCGCCTTGGGCCATGAGCCCCTGGTGCTGCGTCGGCCACTCATCCTGGGGAAGCGCCTGCAGGTAATCCCCTGGCTCTACAAGAAGGTTTTGCTCTGCCATTGCGATCTGGTTAATCACCTGGGAAGGGCTTGGGTTTTCTACGTCCCATTCCTGGAGCGCTTCGTTTCTCCCGTTGCCGTATCGGATGCTCAGGTAATCCGGCTGGACTTCGTTGATGTATTGCGAGATTGCCCGCTTCTGGTCTGGCGTCGCGTATTTTTCCAGGTGCAGCAGTCCACTGTGGTCGAACCTGATAGCGTGAGCCCGGTTCAACGTCTGGACTAGCTTTCCCCATCGGCTAGTGGATCCTTCGCCAGAATCGCCCTGCCCGTCCATTTCCCAGCCCCATCGTTCCGCTGCTTCGTCTGTTGGGATAATGGTCCGATGGTCGTCGCCACGTTGATCGCCTCCGCCTGCGCTCATGTCCAGGAGCGCGCCGTCGGACATAATAAAGCCAGCCGGACCCCATGATTCCCCTGTTGGGTATTGGTTTCGCATGAACGTGTCCATGTTGGGCTCACGCTCTGGCTCGTACCTTCCGCCGTCGGATGTTATCGCGCCAGGCTCGAGTGGCTCGCCCTTGATGCTGGTCCCCATTGCTTCCTGTCTTTCAGCGATTCCACGCATCACCCTTTCCTGGTCGCCCATGCCGCTTAGTACGTCGCCGTCGAGCTCAAACCCTGCCAGGTTGATTTGATCGTACCCTACGCTCTCGTAGGCTTTGAATCCGAGAACAGCCAGCTCGTCGTCGCTGACGCCTGGGATCATCTGCTCAAACAGATCCGTGTCGGTGACGTAGGTGTCCAGGCTCTCTTGGTGCGGCTCGTCATCTTCGTCGATGCCCTCGTATTCGTTTATCAGCTCCGCAAATTGAAACTGAGCGTTTACCAGCCTGGCATCCAGAGCTTTGTTTACTTCGGCGCTTTCCCAGTTGTCGATCTTCGTTGCCAGCGCTTGCGATGCCTCGCTTGGTGGCAGCTGCTCGAGCGACTCCCTCACGTCGTCAATCACAAATGCTTTCGCGTCGTGGTTGTTGGCGATCATGTCATCGATGGTTTCAGCAATATCATTGAGCACGATAGCCTGGCTTTCGGGATCCATCTTTTCCGCCCATCCCAGGTGGCGTAGGTGGATCTTGAGCTGCCGGTCGTTTGCTTGGTCGTCGTAGTGTCCGTGATCGCGTAGCAGTTTGCCTGGGTGTCCTAATTGGTTCCAGTGATCTTCGTCCATTGATGAGCGTTCTTCGCTCATGTCCCGCTTTGCCAACTTTCCGGTGTCAAAGATTTTTATATTGCCCTGGGCATCCACCCCTGTCTGTACCTGGTCGTTGACTTCCCAGCCAGCGTCGTGAAACGCTTTCATCTTTTCCCGGTACGCCAGGATCTGCTCTCGCGTGAGGTCAGCGTTGAGGTCTAGCTTGGGAAGGATAGTGAAACCCTTTTCCCCGTGCTCAATGAATTGCTGCGGAACCAGCAAATCATGTCCCTGTTCGATAGCCTGGTTGTTCAGCCATACCTGTCGCTCGGCGTCGCGAATAGCGTCGCGGTGATCTCGAAAGTAAGCCAGGTTGTAGGGTACGCTCGTCGTGACTTTGTGAACCTGGCCGTCGCCGGTATCAAATGCCATACCGTCGTCGCCCTTACCCAGGAACTGAGCCTTGCCCTCTCGAATGAGATTGATGCCGTTGCTCGTTGGATGCTCCGGGACATCCACGCGCTGGTTCAGATCGTCGGCAAAATGCTTCACCGCGTCACGTTTCATCGTGTACTCGCCACCAGTGTCGCTTTTCACTGTAACGTGATGGCCGTCGTGGTCGCCAACTGTAAAAGTGTGCTCTCCTTCTACCTTGCGATCATCGCCGTAGCCTATGTACCGGGGAAGCGTAAAAGTATCCCCGGCTGTGTGACCAATCCGTGGTTCAGGTGGCTTTTCGGCTGCTACTGGCTGCTCTGGTTTAGGCTCAATCTCTCCTGGCTGCTCTGGCATATCCTCACCGTTTTGCGCTGTAGTAGGAAACAGCCTCGCCGAATGAACTAAACAGGGTTTGCTGGTCAGGATCCTCGTCTTTGTCAAACAGTGATTTCACCCTGGCTTTTCCCTGGGGATTTTCCTGCTTGTACTGCTTCGGAACCTTCTTCTTTTTGCCTTCACCAAACAGCCCGAGCTGATCGCCATCGCTTGCGTCGTCGTTGTCCACGTCGTCGGTGGGCATCACAATCCCTGGCTGTTCTTCTTCGACAATGCGGTGCTCTGTCATCTGATCGTTCAGCGCGCGAAGCAGACCCGTTTTTTTGTTGTAGGTGTATTTGGTTTTGCTTCCTACGAATTTCACCTTGCACTTGTCGGGGTTTTTGCCAGGCTCCACTGTTTCAACTTCACGCTGCATTTCTTTGTCGCTCTGCGTGTACCCAGGGTTGGCGTAGGTCATCTTGCGCTTGGTTGTGATCTTGTCGCCAGGTTTCAGCGAGCTACTGTTACCGGAAGATCCTTCCTTGAACTTGCCGCTGTCGTCCCTGGGGTGGTCCGCCTCGTTGAACGCACTGTACGACTCCTTGATGTTTTCCACCTCTTTTTCACCGTAGGATTGCTCTGCTGGCTTTTCCTTCGGCAATGGTGGAATCGGTCCTTCAACTGGCGGACCTGGTTCCTGCGGAGCCGGTTGCATCATCCCCTGTAATTCTTTGATGTGTTTGTTGTTGATGTTGACCAGGTTTGTCGTTCCCGTTGCTCGCTCTGCCCAATGTCCTTTCTGGTGCAAGTGTTCCATTAGGTAATAAGCGTAGTCAGGATCCAGGTGCTCGCGGTTGACTGTGATTCCGATCGACTCCGGTGCAAACTCGCGATGCGGCTTGCCTACTGTTTTCGAGCTGCCACGCCTGGCGATCCAAAAGTCAGCGTCGGGATGATTTGTTTTCGCCGTGAACATTGGACCTGGACCCGGCGCCTTTGGTGGCGGAATCACGTTGACCTGGGCCGGCTGATAGCCTGGATACTCGCCCTGGTACTTGTCGCCTGCCTGGTTCCGCGACCGGGTGACCTCAGAAGCGATTGCTCTTCCGATGGGCCTGCCAGCTGCTCCGAGCATCTTCCTGGCTAATCCAATTCCGGTTCCATCTCTCATTCCTCCAGCAAAGTCTCCCAGGGCTTTGCCTGCTTGTTCGGAAAGCGTCTTTTGTTCGGGCTCGCTCCGCTTTGAAGCCATCAGCCCGTTGTGTCTCAGGATTTGGTTGAGTCTTTCCCTGGCTTGTGCTCCGGCGTATTCCATCGCGCCAGTCAGCTGCTCCGGGGTGTTGATGACGCCCCACATTTCGAGCCCTAGCATTTGCGCAAACTGCTGCAGCTGCTCCGGGCTGGCTTCATACACTCCAGCGGTTGCCAGGAAATTATCCTCTCCCAGCTGCTCGCCTTTTGTCTGTAACTCACTGGCATAGCCCCTTGGATTCCTAGACTCTAGTTCTGGATCCCAGGCTGCTGGTTCGATCGGTGGAACCTGTGTCCCTGCTTTCTTGGGGCTTTGTATTTCTTTTATTTTTTCCCTGACGGCATCGCCAAATTTCCGCGTTTCTGCTTCGTGTAGAGCGTCGTCGTCAATGTTGCTTTGATGCTCTGGCAGCGACTCCCATCGGGCTTCTGCTTCGTCAGCTTCTTCTTCTGCTGCAATCTCTTCGTATTGCTGCTGAAGTGACAGCTCCATCGGTGCAGGTTTCGGCTGTTTGCTTGCCGCCCTGGGCTGTCCTGCTGCTTTGTTTGCCCCCATGTCTGGCGGGGATTGCGGTTTCGGCGACGTTGTATCGCCATCCTGTTCTTCCCCGAATTGCTCACTCCCAGCCTCGAGTTGCTCACTCCCAGATAGATCCGTAGGCTGACGCGATTCCTTTCTAGCTCGCTGCGCTGGATCGGGCTTATTCAGCTCTGCTTCCCTGCCTGTTAGCGGCGAGCCGTCCCAGTAGGCGTACCGGTCTACTGCGTCGCGAAAGCTACTAAATTTTTTCATCGTCTAGTTATCCTCGCCTGGGTATTTTTTTGAGTGACAATCATGGCAGTTAAATTCGCCAGGGGAACTTTCGTGCTCGTAAACGTCATCAGTGTCTTGACCGCAAGTGTCGCAATCAAATACGTCACCTTCGTCGCCATGCCGTTTTTCTAATTCTGAAGCGTACCGATGCACTGCTTCTCTGAAACTTTTAGGGTTGCTCATAAGTATGTCTCCACTCGGTTTCTAAAGGCTCTGCTCATTGCTGCCCCGTTAGCGCTGTTTTGCTCAATCACTTGTCCCAGGTCGATCGGCGATTGTGCTGGCTCACCTGGTGCTGGCATACCCTGCATTGGTTCCTCGGCTCCAGGCATACCCATAGCTGCCTGCCCTGCTTGCATGAACGCGGGGTTTTGCAGCACCTCGTCGTCAGCGTCTGGCATCGACACGCCGATGGTGTCCGCTACTTCGTCAGCTTTGATTTTCATGCCCATGTCCCAAGCCATCTTCATCGACGCGAGCCGTCGGTCGCTGTCCGGTTCCTCCGTGCTGATACGGAACTGCAATCGGATGTTGGAGCTATCTGGGAAATTCCACAACTGCAGCGGACGCAGGAAATCGGTGGTGATTGTTTCCTCGAGATTTACCGAGTCGTACTGAACAATGTCTGCCAGGGTAGCCAGGTGAGCATCTGCCACCCCGCTGCCCAGTCCTGTTGCCTCGGCTTCGCTGCTTAGCACCTGGCCCAGGATGAATCGCTTGATCTTGTGTCCCCAGTAGGTGCGAATCATGTCGATCGTCGTGTTGATTCCACCTAAGCCAGGCTCGATTAGCCTGGGTACAAACAGCTCCTGGTCCTCGCCTGGTTGGATTGGCGCGAGAATAATTGTCCGGCCTCCGCCCATTGCTTCCTCTGCGGCTTTCTCGGTTGCCACTTTTTGTGCTGGGCTGCCAGCCTGGTAAGGCCAAATTTCGACGCCAAACGCAGCCCTGTCCAGGTACTCGACTACCCTTTGCAGGCACTCGATCATTGCGTACCAATCCCAGTAAATGTAGTCGCGGATCCCGACGCCGTTGATTCGGCCAGCCAGCTTTGGCTCAAAGAACGGTGCATCCTCAATCATGTGTTTATGTACGATTGCCTGGCGTCGCTCCCACTTATCTAGCCAGTAAACCAGCCCCTCCTCGGTTGGCTGAATCTTCTGGATCACTTCCCCGGTGTTCGGGTCCATGTAGTTCCTGGGTGCTGAGTAGGCAGTGCTGACGCGGATACCAACCTGCCCATCGACGTGCGATAGCGTTCCGTCGTCAAACCTGAATTTCAGTTTGTCGCCGTTCCTCGGTGACCATTTCGAGCAGCAAATCCGGTTGATTCCGCCGATTCGTTTGTTCTCAAACGTCCCGAGCGTCATGTAGCGCCCGTACCATAGTGCCTCGAGTAAGCAGCGACGCATTTCCGCGAATCGCGGCGTTTCTTGCAGTATGTCGGTCATGCACCTGACCAACTGCTGCTGCTCAAAGCTGCTCGAATCTTCTGGCTCAATGCTCCAGTTCTGTAGCGCCACGGCTCGCTGCCTGGCGTGGAGGCTTTCCATGATGCCGCAATCGTTGCGCATCCTGTACGCATTGGCGCGGCTGTCGTTAATCGCCTGGTCAGCGCTCAGGTACGAATAGCTAACCAGTCCGTACCTACCGTTCACGTCGCTACCGTGCGGCAGGATCTCCC
>JAAHTG010000228.1_pt5 | contig 29680 bp, 27 predicted proteins | sample 6116081 | NCBI WGS metagenome assembly JAAHTG01 (sample SAMN13939989, study PRJNA603662) | sponge metagenome | isolation source: marine sponge | host: Mycale hentscheli | place: New Zealand | collected 2005 | reverse complement strand
TGCTTTGAGGCTTGCGAGATAACCGTCATAGTCCTTTGCTTCTTCAAGAGTCGTACCCCATATTTGCCGTGATGCGTTCCCTGCATACCCTCCTTGACCATCACCGCCACCCGAACCAAATGCAAAAATGGCAAAGGAATGCCCCCCTTGACGGCAAGCATTGACCGCTATACGGGTTAAGGCTTGAGCGCAAGTGGCTACGGTTTGTTGTTGACCCGAACTATCGTTCCCAACACCTTGATTCATAGAAGCCGATAAATCAACAATGATATTGACATGACCGCTCCCCGCAGGTAAGGTTTCTGTTCCCCGAACATATGACCTCATCAAAGTAGTAACTGCGGGAGGTAATGGGGGCAATATACTCTCTTCAACCAATTCACCAACAGGGTCAACACCCGGAATCCATTCTGTCATGCCCGCAGGTGATAAGTCCGTTTCCAATTGCTCACCTTCAAAACGAATCCGAGGCAACAAATCATCAATCAAAGTGTCCAAAGGGTCAACAGGTGGAGGTTCTATGTATTCCGCAAGTTGCGTTTCTTCAAGCCATGCAAAAGGCGATTGTGTCCAATTATCATTCGTCATTTTGAGTTCCTCCCGATTGCGTTGAATTACTCCCACTTTGAGGGAATGTTTTTCCATCCTCAAGCCATTTGAAAATGTTCTTTGGTATTTTTCTTTTTGCACTATCCTTCGTATCACTCATCGTAGCGAGGTCTTGAATGTCCTTTGAATGAGGCTCATATAGCCATCGGGTAAAATGCCATTCATTCCGAGGGTCGTAAAGCCCATTTTCACTTTTGACAATAGGGGGTGTATTTGTTGGGTCTGTGGATGCGGGAACAATGAATTGCGAGGCATCAGCCATATTATCGCTCGCCTTGAATGATGCTTCACAGGTATCACACCCATAGTAATCCTTTCTTACCTTTACATTGTTGACCTCTTCAATTTCGGTTGCACGAAGAGAAACCTTATGAGAAGCCTTGATAGGTTGAACGGAAAGACAAGACGCAAATGGATTTTGATATGAAACAATCGCTTGACAATCCTTTGCAGGGAATCTATCAATTTGACTTAAATCTCCAAGCGTACATTTTTTATTTTCGCCATCCACCCATGTTGTAGCGTCTATTTCACCTGCCGTTCCACCCACATAATCATATCCACTCAACCAACTATTTTCATTGCGAGGTTGCGAAACCAACCATTTTCTTACATTAGGGTCATAGCGAGCCGACCATGCTAAACCTTCACACACCAAGAACTCCGAATCCAATCCTTTCTCGTTTTTCAATGATTCAGCGTATTCTTCAACGGTTTCAACCATTTCTTTAGCCCATATATCATTAGGACATAATTTACCATCCATTTTGGTTTGAATTATTGGGGGGCTATCCTTGACACTTATCCCGACTCTATCAAATGGAATACGCAAATAGCGAACTGTGTCTTTTCGGGGGGTGGTCAAGCGTATTTTGTAATGTGGTTGGGCTACATCGTAAAAAATGTCCTCATCAATCCTATCAAAAACCTTTGACCCATCACCCCTATCAATATCCAATAATAGTCTTGCACCATTTTGATATGATGAACCCTCTCCAAGTGTTGTAGCAACTCCTACTTTATCACATAATTTACATGATTTTGTTCCCGTTGCAGGGTCAACACCCCGCCACATTGCCTGTGGCCCACGATATTTACCGCCTCCGAGCATAGATATTGGTGTTGGGCTACTCGGGTCGCGTTCGGAGGGGGCGTAATTGTTATCATAATAAGTGTGCGAGGGTATGCCATCCTTTCTTGATTCGCCTGTGCAAACAAGGTCTTTCAATGCAACTCTTGACATTTTTCCTACTTCAAGCGGATATTCAACAGACATAACCGTTCCCGCATAATACAGATAAAACAGAATTGAAGGCAAATTACCTTGAGTATGTTCACGGAACATATAGCCATAGATTTGTCCTTGTCTTGCACCTTTACCTGCCGAGCGCAGAACCCATGACGCACCATATGAACGCCTTAATTTTAATTCGGCATCTCCAATCGGCATCTGTTCGGGTAAAGTTCTCATTTGACTTTTGAATAGGCGATAATATGGGTCGGAACAATGTGAACATTTAATCAATCCAACTACTCTAAAAACATACACTTCATTGTCCAATTTAGGTTCGCAGGTAACACTTTCTAATGGATTATCGTCGTTGCCAAAATAAACTCCAAAGTCAATGAAATTAGCGTCTTGAAGGTAGTCGCAAGCCTTACAATGAGGGCAAACCACTAAACCCGTATCAGCCGTTTCACCCACACTATAATCCTGCACATTTTCAAGAAACTTAGCAGGGAAAGCACCCCAATCAGCCACCTTGTCTTTACCATCGTTGGAGATGTATTTCCACATATTGAGGACAATATCAAAACCTAAGCCACTCCCTTGAGATGCCCACCCATATGCTTTGACGACAGGAGGGGTTGCAGTAGCATCAATTTCTTTGTAATCCATGTATTTTTCTGTCATGTTTGCGGGTTGTTGCGTTTTAGCGCAGGAATCAACTAAGGGTGTAAGAGCAGTTCGTTCTGCGGCTCTCGGATATTTTCTTTGCATCATAGACATAATGACCATCATCACCGCCATTTTTTCGGGAATATCGTTATATGATTTTTCTTCAACCGCGAAGAGTCCATTCCTATATGCGCCCAAGTTGTCTTGAACACGGCACGATGCTACATCACCATTTGGGGTCAAATGAACAATGTTTGAATATGGTTCAACAGTAATTGACCCATCATCCCAAGTAATCTCAACATTGATTATGACATCGTGAGGTTTATTGGCTTGGTTTCCATCGTATTTCAATAAGAAATTGATAGCCCCCTCCTTTGAACCGTCTGCATACCGTACCCGATTCATATTCGGTATCGCATAAGAAAAAATCTCGCTTATGGAGGGATAATAGGTGTGTTTTCCCGTTGCAGGGTCTTTATGAGTTATGCCATACCAATAACGGAATGTTTTGTAATCATCATCTCTTTTTGAACCTAAGAACACATCAATAGATGCTTTGGCTTTAGCATAATCCTGCATTGCAGTTGAAGCAACATTTTTCGGAATCTCAAGTGGTGCGCTTTTCCATGTTGAAACGAATCCCTTACATGAATTGCTATTTTGAGGCCAATTAGTGAGGTATCGTTGAGCCAACATTAGCATAGCCTTTCCTTCAACCACAGGCTCGCTTTGACCAAGCCTATTTTGAAACTCATAATTTGCAGGATTAGAGGCATAAACAAACGATGGCTCAAAAAGAAGGTTTTTTCCATCAAGCATACGCTGATATGATGTATCACCCATGCGGGCTTGCGTGATTTCGTATTTACGACCTGCAATGAGAGCGTCGGTAAATGTTGTTTTCATCATATTGCATACCTCCACCCCATATTATATCACTTTTTTTAACCGATGTAGTGGCGTTTAAGGATTTTGTTGTAATTTTGAACATCCTTTGAAGTCATATTGCCACCATCAAAGAAAGTGAATACTGCGTTATTGAGATATGTATTCGCTATATCCGTGACTGCTGTATTATTGGCTACTCCAAATGGTTCAGTATCAACCGTACTTACGATTTCGGGCTTGTTGTCTTTGTCCAATTTGACAAACGCTGATGATAAACAGAAATTGATTGTCGCCACCTTGCGTGTGTTTCCTGCTCCACCCACCGAACCATAAACACTAATCCATAATCTCAAGGTGTCCTCTTCGGGTGATATGATTTGTTCACTATATTCACTTATTTGATGGGTTGAGGCTACACACATATGCAATTGCGAGGACTCATCATTGTAATTCATTGAGGTTGTTGCGTTTTGAATGGTGTCAATGAAATCCGTTATTTTGGTTTTCATTTCATCCACAGACATAGCATCAACAGTTCCGCTTGCCACATCAGCGACATTAACCGCAGTACCATCAATGAGTGTAAAGTCTGTTCCGTTGTTCAAATCACTCAAGAAATTGTTGAAGCGATTCTTGATATTTTGACCTTCTTCGGCAGATTCCACAGATGATTGAAGGGTCGCTGATTGTTGAGCATTCAATTTGCTTGCGAGAGGATATACTGCTTCTGTGGCACTATCCTCAAGAGGATTACCTGCACCCTTAATGTCGGGGTAAGCATCATCAAGCAAATCGCTTTTACCCTTATACAGATAATAGCGGGTACGACCCGTTGATGAACCCCCATACCATGTATATGTACGAATAAATTGCGAAAGTGGGAATCCAAGAATAGATGTTGAATCAAGACCAACAGGATAGCCCTGCGGTAAATCATCGGTGCAAGCCGAATACAATCCCCAATACTTGTTTCCATTGAAATCATCGGGGATTTGAAGCCCCGTCATTCCATCAAGAACAGAATCTAATTGAGTCAACAACGCTCTTTTATCATCAATAGTGAGCCAACGCTCTATTGAAATCTTTTTCCGTATATCACCAATATCATTTGCTGAATAGGTTTTCTTGGTGGTCAAGAAAGCCATCACTTCTTCTTGGTAGTATTTTACGCGGTCATTATATGGCAACAAAACGGTGTCCTTGACTTCTTTACCATCCTCAATATAGGTCTTTGTTGTCTTGAATGGGTGTATGCACACTTCTCCGCTTGCCGTTAATTCCTCCATCAAAACAAGTCGGTAAATGAGATATGGATAAGGGTCGCCTGTGGCGGTGTTTGCACGACCATCACCAATAGCACCAAGCCGAGCCATCCCCCACATTTTCTTTTCATAATCTGCATATGTTGGAGATGAGGATAAATCCCTACGAGCCTGTACGATAATTGAGTCCCATTCAATCCATCGGCTTTGCTTTGAGGCAACTCCACTTGCACCCGTAGTGTTCAAGAAAGAATCAATGTTTCTGCGGATATAGCCTTCAACGATTGCCTCTCTTACGAACTCTTGACCCGATTGGAATGTTCCTGCGGCTTCATCGTCTAATCCAAATACAACCTTATTGTTTTCACCTCTTGAACGGCCAATACGGTGTCCTACAACATATGGCAACATATCCATGACCTCTTTACGAGTAACATATTCGTTTCCTCTCAACCATGCTAATGAGCGAGCGAACTTGGCAAGACTGTTGGTAAATCGGAAAGCAAGGACTCTATTGAGCAAAACCAATGCACCATGTCCATTGTTAAGTGATGCTCTTGATTGCCCAATGTTGGTTCTATACGAAATGTTTTCTGTTACCGAAGCATCCACGAACCATCCCGAAGCCGTAAGGGGTTTAATTGAACCATCATATTCTCCACTCATTCTTTCGTGATTAAATGCGTTTGGCATACCTTCTCCTGCTATGCCTCCAACCGCAGGGTGTGTTCCAAATCGTTGAGAAAAGAGCATGGAAACGATGGCTATATCCATCAAAGCATTGTAGCCGGGTGCTGAAAACTTGACGGTATTTACTGCATTCCATACACCGTCTTTCAATTCTGTGAAGCGGAGAGGGGTTACTTCTCCTTCAAGGATTTTCTGTAATACTCTTTGTCGGGGTTTCATAACTGTGCCACCCGCACCACGCTCGCCACGGTCATTCTTGGCTTTGAGAACCTTATAGCGTTGGTCAAGCAAAGCAGATGGGAATAGCAATTCAATATCCACACGGTCTGTAAATGCAAGGTCGTTTCCGCCTACATGGGGGTTGTTATCCATCCAATTTACAAAGTTTGGTGAATTGAAAACTTGACCTCTATATTCAACCTCTTTTTCAGCAATCAGTCCGAGAATAGCATCCTCAACGCCGGGTTGAGAACGGTTTATTTCGTTGAAAAACTTAACGGGTTGCGTTACAATTGGACGCGGGTATGGTTCAAACACATACTGTGAACCACCATCAATGTCCTTTGATTGAATCTCCACGCCATATAGGACTTGTTCGGCTCGCTTGTCTTTGTCAATTTTCGCAGTTCCGATTTCACGCCTCATTTCATTGTCAATGGAACGCTTACCATCCTTTCGGTTTCTTCGTTGGTCGTAAAACCATTTACCTACGAAATCTCTTGCGGATAGATTTTTACTGTCTTTTAGCATTTGATTAACAATTGTTCCATATTCAAAGAACCATATAGCATCAGCCAATTCTTCGGCACTTGTACCTTCTCCCGCAGTTGGTCGCCCATCGGTGTCTTTTTGCACCTTACTATATGAGGCTGAACACTTCTTTGACTTAACACTAAGAGAGTTCAACGGAACGGCATAAAAATATCTCACTTCATCTCGTTCCTCCGTACCAACACTATCTCGGATTTTCCGACCTGTGAACTCCGTGTAAGTGTTTTCTTCATCCTTAGAATCTCGTTCAGCATGAACAGGAACGCCACCACCATTTACCAATAACAATTTTTGAGTGTTTTTCAAAGCCTTCACCATTGAATCAAACTCTTTCGGGTCAAGACTCCCGCAGACTCCATATTCGGGTCTGCGAGCCACCATGCCTTTTGTTGCTTGGTGAACTGAATCAAGAGTTTCCCCTGTTGGAGTCAATTGATTCAAGAAAGAAAATGGATATTTGTATGCGTCTTCATCAAAACGAGTGGAGTCCCATGCTTCACGGACTTCTCTATTCCTCAATTTATCGGAATCCCATGTTTGACCAATTGGCGCACCTGTTTCATTAAACCCATATGAATTAGAAAACATCATTGATGCACATTCAATAAGTGTGGTTTTACCTGTGCCGGGAATCCCTGTCAAACGAGTCGTTGAATCCGCAGAACACCAAGCGGCAATGAATACCTCTAATTGTTCGGGAGTATTGAATCCGAAAACCTCATCCATAACTCCCATGTATTTTCGGACACGAGTAAGCCACTTCTTTGTAATATCGGCTCTATCGTCTTGATTATCAGCACCCGAACCAAAAGAAGTTAATTGTTGTTTCAAAGTAGTGGTAAATTGTTCGGTTTTCCGTATATCGCCCTTAGTTGGGTTCATAGGAGTATCGGGAATCATGTTTGAAGGATAACCCGCTATAACGGTGAACTCATCATCTATTACCACGCCATTTTCATCCTTGCGTGTAATAGTGGTGCTATCATCACTTGATACGATTTGGAAAAACTTGGTTGAACCACCATCCTTATTGGAGTACAAATCAACATGGGCTATATCCACATTATCAAACACTTCAACTGTTCCTTCAATACTGTCAAGGATATTTGCTATCTCTTTTGTTAATCGTGGGTCAATTCCAACCATATCATTCACCATCCTCTTGAGGGACTATCGTTTCTTCAATGGATGCAGGTTCTTCAACACCCATTTGGGACTTATCCACGACAATAACTTGTCCCGTATGAGGTTCATTCGGCTTATTCGCCACGATAATGTAAAATCTGTCTATATCATCATCGGGAGATTTATGTCGCAAATAGGTAATGGTTTGTTGCCCCATTGAAAGGAAAGAAAAGCGTTGACCCTGCCTCGCCTCCCATGCTTTGCTACAATCCTTATCGGGATATGTAACAAAGAGAGTAATTTCGCCCTTTAGAGTTTGAGTCCTTTGGAGTCCAACACCCTTTCTTGTTTGGACTTGGAATGAAATCTCCTGCCCTTTTTCAAGGGTGCGAGCCAAAGTTACTGTTTCTTTTTTTGGTTCAGCGAAATCATCATCACCATCCATGACCGCATTACCCTCTTCATCAAGAACAGTACGCTCAAATGTTGATACCAACTGAATCATAGCGATAGCATCTCCCACCTTATGATATTTGACTTCTTGGATAGCACCCATAGGCTCACCTTTATCACTTTCAATTTTCATAGTGGTGTCGTCGGCATGAGGGAAAATTACAACGGCATTACGAGGATATTTTTTCCATGATTGACGAGGGGATTCACCTTGAACGAAATCCTCCCAACGACCCGGAATCAAATCAGTCGTATTACCGTCTTGACATGACAATTGCATTTTCACATAACCACCAATGTTTTTACCCCCTTCAAGGGTTGTCTTGATAGAGGGTGCTTTGTCCCAATCAACTGTTATGGGTTTCCAATAATCTCGGAATACAGGATTATCAATGTCGGCTTTGATTGACATAACAAAGCGTTCTATGGGGAGCGCAGGATTTTTGGAATCATAGAACTTATTGTATTCATCAATAGCAGGTTCAATTTTTAGCCCGCTTGGGTCTTCATCATCACCAAAGGCACTAAAGCCTCCACCACCACCTTGAGTATATGATGTTCCTTGAACGGTGTGCAACAAATTGTAGTCTTGGTTTTCACCACCCGTTCTATCAAGAAGGTTGACCATAATCTCATCCACTTCGGAATCGTCATTAAAAGTGATACGCAACGATGTAACTTGGCAACCCGATGGGAACTCCTTGTTGACTAATTTGCCTTCGCCATCCATTTCCTTAGTGTTCATCCCAATGCGAGTGGCAGTATTTCCCGAACCAACAATGTCGCTCTTTTGGAGTTTAGAGCCTATTTGGTATTCACGAACAATCATGCCCGCATTATTTTTAAGCATGGCATTGTATTTGGATTGAGTATCAATTTCAGTATCATCTAAGGCATTCGTTTGAGGTGAAAACAAAACTCGTATTTTGAATCCCTGCTCATTTATGACGACAGTTTCACTCCCTTGAGATGTTTTTAGTTTCTCCATATCAATTTCACGAGTATTTACAATAGGTGTCCATCCCGCACTTTGAACATTGAAAGCAGTATTCATTGGACTCATGTTTTTCGCTTTCAAAGAATAATAATTTCCTTCGCCCGAAGCAATCTGTACTTCGGTTTCTTCTTGGGACTCATCATCGTCAACACTATCGCCTGTGGATGCACCGCCCATAGGGGTATCTCCAAAGCCCCCAAAGGAATCTCCGAAACCTCCAAAAGAATCCCCAAACCCTTGAGAGGGGGCATCGGTTGAAGGTTCATCATCGGAATCATCATCCTTTACACTACTTGGTTCGTACGCTTCATTTTCATCGGGAGTTGAAGGGTCGTCGGGTTTGTATGTGCCATCATTTTCGCGGGCGCGTTCAGCCCCTTCGGGTGCTTCGGGTGTAGTGGATGCTTCAACAATTTTCCAATCCCCATCACTCAATACAGGGGGCTTACCTTGCGTCTGCTTAGGTAATGTGTAGCCATCGGGGTGCGTATATTCTTGAAACTTGATTAGGATTTTTCCGTCTTTTGGAGTAGTCCATAGAGTTTTACCGTCTTTTTTGCTGATTTGTTGGACACCACTTACTGTTGCTTTTTGTCCCAACCTGTTTGGATTAGAGTGTCCTTGTTGCTTCAAAGAATCTCCAAGTTTCCCTGTAACCTTTTTTTCAACAATGACTTCAACAATATCGCCAACTTTGACATTATCCTTATCAGCCATCACATCCACCTATATTCACTTCACCATTTTACTATATGAACTCACACACCATATGATATTCATATGGCAATCCGTTCAAGGAACACCATTTTTTACAATTTTTCTGCTTGTTTAAGCAGATTGTATTGATAACCTCTAAAATAGTCAAGCAACACATCAAACCATGCTGATTTTCTGCTCATAAAATCAACAATTCTTTCAATTTCTTCAAAGGAATCGCTATATGGGCTAAGTTCAAACAAAATATCATCTATGGTTGCGGATAAAGAAACCTTATACATCCGAGTAATTTTTGCATCATCCCCTGCTAATGTTTCCATTTCTTGCCAAAACGATGTAGGAGGCAATAGCAATTTCTCAATCAACGAGTCCTCATCCTTTTCATTTCCAATGTTTTTCAATGCTCGGCTTGCGGCTTCATCACCACTAAAATTATCAGTATATTTTTCCCAAAGGTGAATATGGGAATCAATATGAATGCCTCTTAGCCAAATCAACCATTCACCAATTCGGGTATTGATAAAGCGTTTCCAAACAGGATTACCAAGCGTCAATGTCATTTGAACCACGCTTAGTTTGAATCCTCAAGGTCAGTTGAAGAAAGTATGCCATCCCCTATTGCATCAGTAAAACTTATCGGTTTTATGTCGCTTATCTGTGTTTTCTTCACCTCTTCTTGAGGTAATTTCTGTGCAGTTTCGTTCATTTTGGAATTGGCTTTTGCTTGATTGGCTTCGGCTTGTTGAAGTTCAGCCAAGCCGGGTATTGAAAATGCAGACTTAGCAAGACCTATCAATTCATCATCACTTACAGAAACCTTAGACTTGAACTTGTTTGGGTCTTCGCCTACGCGTTGGCCTCCCTTTGAAGGTTTAGCCTTTTCTTTCATATCTGCAATGATGTCCTCCGCACTAATATCAAAAGGTTCAACTGCAATTTTGCTATTCATCCTGTGCTTTGATTTTTCCTGTTCCATAAGCGATTGAATCTCTAAAATATCCTGTGATACTTTTTCTTGAGTGATTTCTGCACTATTCATTACTGCGCCTTGGGCTATACGCTTTGTTGTATCGCCCGCATCAACATCATATGTTGTCATACCCTGTTCAAGTGTCAATTCACCGATAGGAATAATGTCGGTTTGCTTTGGAGGCAAACTACCGAAGGTCTTGGCCTCAATTTGATTTTCTAATTTTTCCTGTTGAGATTTGTAAATATCTGTGGATTGAGCAGTACCTCCTAAAGCCTCGTTGAACGAATCCTCCGAACCATATCCTAAGAGTTCATAATAGTCCACTTTACCACTTGCTATAATTTGATTACTCGCCTGTGGAGGGTTGAAACCATCGGGGCCAAATGTGCTTTGATTCTGTGCAGTTTGTTGAGATTCCTGTGGTTCAATTTCCTGCTCAACAACATCATCTCCAAACATATTGGATAATTCCGTTGCAGATATAGCGGCTGAATGAGCCTCTAACAAGGCTTCATCAGCCTCATTCAATTCTTTTCTCACACCGTTGAAGTAGCGATAAGCCCCTTGCATAAGTGGTAAAAAATCAGTCATTGCAGAAGCAAAAGAACTTGCCATTTGGACTTCTCGGCTTTCGGGGCTTACAATTCGGCCACCATGCTTATCCAATATAGCGACAAGAGGCACTATCACCTGTTGAGTTAATTCTTCACTTAGACCTGCATTTTTAGCCCATTCACCAATATCAAGGTTCGTCAACAACGATTCCCCTTTTTTGGTTGGCGGTGATTGGGGTCTTTGCCGAGGCTTTTCTTCTTCGGGAACAGTACGCCTTGGTTGCATAACATCATCAAAACTCATTCTTTCACCATCAATAGGATAGCAAGTCCTCTATTTGAACTCTTACATATTTGAACCTTTGAACCAAGTGTCAATCGGCTTAATCAAAGTGGATAAAATGTCTTGAGGTATATTGTCTGTAAGGTTTTCTTTTGTCAAGCCTAAAACAACATCATTCAAACCTCTCTCCAAAAATGAATGAATGAACTTCACATCACTATCGCTTGATTCTTGCGAAGTCTGTGTCAATAGGACTTGAAGGTTCTTCAAAAATGATTTTATTTCTCTTTCATAGCGAAGGTTCTTGTAAGTCAATAAATCATATAGGAACGGTGATTCAACAAAAGCCAACACACGCTTAGACAAAGGAATATCATCATCAGCAAGAGCATTTAACTCTTCAATATACTTGGACTCCATTTCAGCAAATACATCGTCAGCACTATCAATTTTCAGCACTTCACCCATAAAAGAGCGAAAAATCTCTCGTTGAGCCTTCTGTTGCTCATCCCTAATTGAATCCTTCAATGTATTAACACATGAAAGGAATTGGTTGAGGTCAAGAGTGGCTTCATCATTAGTCATAATATCCCTCAAAATCCTTCTCTCGCATTGAATGAGCGTAAAACATCGTGATTACTCAATGACTGTGAATGGAATGATTTTGGTTTATTGGCTTGTTCGGCTTTTTTAGTCAATCCATCAATTAAATCCTCTAATTGTTGCATTTTGCCTTCTGCCGCTTCAAAACGCTTTTTCCATCGGATTTCTTGCATAACTGCACCTGCCACCAACCCTACTGCGCCCGCAGTAACAATAGTCCCATATCCAAAGCCTGTCTTAGATGTGGATTGCATTTCACCTTCGGCACTATGTTCTTGAACACTATTCTTCTGTTCTTTCAAACGCCTATACATTTCTTTCTTGATTTTTGAATTGTCGGCAACAAATCGCTGAAAATCATCATCGGACTCAACAGGCGTTTCCAACATAGAATCCCACAGACCGTCTAAATCCTCATCATTCAAATCCTTGAGTTGGATTTCCTTTTTGACACTCATACTGCTTTCGGTTTCGGATGCGAATACTTTGGGCATCCATTCGGTTGCCATTTGTTTAGGTTCATTTTCAAAAAGGTATTCAGCAACTTTACGCATACCTCTTATTCCTTTACCTCTTTGCATGATAACATATTTACCTTCTGTGCCGAATTGATTTGCGACTTCATCTCGCGTTGGAATAACTTCTCCAACCCATAAATCCTTCGTTCCCGAACCTCTTACCCCTTTGAGATATTGACGAAGCGCATAGACCATAGTATCATCATCCTTCGGAAAGACCCGATTAAACAGTTAAATGTGCGGTGAATACTATATGAATCCACGCTTTTACAATTAACCCCATAATTCAAGCAATCCATAATAGACGCTATCCACCACATCATCATCATCATCACCCGATTCAACGATTTTTTGAAGCGTTTTCATGGTGGACATTATGTTGCGTCTTTTGAGCCTACGGATTTTGTCTTGCAGACCTTGGGCTTCTATCCTTTCATCATATTTCTTGGCTTTAACATAGCGAGTTAACTCTTTCACATCAAGCCTCCAACGATTTCCTGCGTTTTTAGAATACCCTACTGTTGAAACAAACATTTTACGGTTTCTTAAAATACCAATTATTTCGGGTGCGGTATATCTGCGTGATTTTTCTAAACTGAAATTGATATGTTCAACAATCTCCCGACTCGTTGAAGCCCCATTTCCTGTGAGCATCAAATTAGCCACATCAAAAATCAATGACTCGCTCGCAGGGAGTGAATGATACCTTTTTTTCGGTTTCTTTTCAACCGCATCCGATGATTCAGTCAAAAAACCATCTCACTCTTCTTCTTCTTCTTCTTGTATTTCTTCTATTTCAATATCAATGACTTCATCGGACTTGTAAATACCATATTCCTTTTGAAGTGCTATAACTTTCTCATCCAACCATTCTGTGTAAAGGCGATTTACTTCTGTGTCCTTCTGCCTTTTTGTTTCAATCAGTAATTCGGCATTTGCATTTTCGGGAGTGTAGCCTCTTTCAACGAGTTCTTGAACATACGCTTCTTCATCATCAATAGTGAAGTCCTTCAAATCCTTACGGTATTGAATTATTTTCGCCTTTCTTTGAGTGTGAAGTTCCATTGTTTTGAGAATCACAGTATGCGTGTTATCAGCATCCTCATCAGTATTGTCGGGTGCTTCAAATAATCGGTCAACCTCCGTCTGTGCATTGGAGGGTAAATTATCAGTCATAACGAACTCCTCCATTTCATCATCATAAAATGAGGCTTGCCCACCCATTCTTTCAGCCGCTTCTAAGGCGACTCTCTTCGTAACTCTCAATCCAAGTCGGGGCCAATATCGTGTTTCTTCAACCATGATTACCATTCTATACGAGTCAAGTTCTCCTTATGAAGATTCGTGTTTTTCATTTTAGGTGGCAAGTCAAACAACGAAGTATTCAAATAGTCGTTCCGATACATAGATTTGGTTATCATGGCTAATTTGACAGGTGCATTAAGTGGAGTTCTAAGCGGTATATTCGTTGGCGGAATAATTGGATTTTCAGCAGGATGGGGTACTTCAGCCGTTGGCCGAATCCTTAACAATGCTTCATTTGAAAGTGTCAATCCTGCTCATGTAGCATCTCAATCAGCCGTTATTGCAGGTGTCGCCCTCGGTATCGTCGGCTACTCTATGTGATGGTGAAAACCGAATCAAAGGCTTTTCCTCACAGATGGCTTCTAAAATGCTATCAACATCGGTTGTATTCGTAGGAACATCACTCGTTACATCCTCCACGAAAAAAACATGACCCTCAAGCAACTGTGCTTGAATGACTAATTTTAGCATTTCAATCAATTCGGGTTGCTCATCACATAATGACATATAGAACCCTCTCCGAACCCTCTCAAGGTGTGTGGTGGCATGGCCCTGCATTATGCGTGAACATTCTTCGTTCACCGTTTGCACATGGGAAAAGGGCATCAACAATATCATGGTCGGTGAATCCTTCGTTCATCATTTCACTTATGGCTACATTGGCTACATCATCATAAACGCCAAAAGCGTCTTTGAGCCTGTCCCGATAGGATTCCCATGTTGAACCATTACTACCCTTGTTTCGGATAGGCACTTTTCCTTTAGATGGATGCTTGAAAAACGGTGGCCGCAAATTAACCAATTGGGATTTTCCATTTTCACCGACATTTTCAGTATGAGGGTAATTTTCCAATTGAGATTTCAATTTTTCCAATTGGATTCTTAGTGCCGAATTGTCTTTTGCCATCCGATTCAATATGTTCACAGATTCATTTTTCAATTGTTGAAATGGGCAACAATTTTCGTTTTTTTCGGCACATTCACAGGTCTTTGAAAGCAATTCTTTGAAGCCCATAATCCTGCCTCACGAATTGCCTTCATCTGTTTTTTCTTCATCAACGATGGTATCAAGGTATTCCTTGTTTTCGTTTTTATTTTCAATCATGTATTCCATGAAGAGTATATTGATTTGGTTTAATTGACCCCACACATGAGATAGCCCGTTGACCATCATCTGTTGTTTTTTGTTCGTGATAATGATAAGGTAAGAAAAAACACCCAATATCAAGCATTCAATTATCAAGCCCACCATAGCAATTTCATTCATCATATTCCTCACCATAACCCAATCCAAAACCTATTAAAAACAGGATGAATAATAATTCAAGACTCCCCATTCTTGTTTTCCTCCTTCGCATTGATTTTCTGCAAAGAAGTTTGAATGTTTTCCAGTTTCATAAATGTTGAAGCGTTAATTTTAGTCAACCGCTTATTCAAATCAAGTATGAACCATCCTTGAAGCCCCAATCCCAATCCAATGAAAACGATTCCCAAGAGAATTATGTACTCAATCATCATTTGCACCGTTGAGTCCTATTGACTCATCATTTATGAATGTGCCTCTAATCACAAAATCAACAGAAGTCTGTGAGATTCGTTTGTCGCCACCACTTACCATCAAAAAATAATAGCATCCCAAAGTCCGTTAATTTCATTTGCCCATCCTCTTGCATACCTTTACCTTAAGCCAAGAACTATTTCAATGCTCATATTGCATTTGGGTTTTGAAGGAACGCTGATGCGGGAATCCATTGACCGCAAACCTTGTTGGTTTTGACATGAAATAATCGCCCCACATTCATCCCTGCGTTCAACCGCGCAGTATCACCCGTCAAACGCCCCCTGCATTCTCCATCTGTATTGGAACGGATTTCCAACACTTTAGCAGGGTTTAATTTGCTTTCAATGAAAACGACCTCATTACGCTCATAATCAAATCTCGTTCCTTCAACCACCTTCAAATGAAATCCCTCACCACTTGAGGATTTTCTAATCCATACATTTGACCCATATTCGGCTACAATGCCTTGAACAAAATTGCAGAAGTCTGTAAGGTCTTCAACATCGTCAACATCAAAGGTCAAAGTAGTATCATCACTCGTCATTGATAACCGCCTCAAGCCGTTCAATGTTTTCTATGGCCTCCCTACAATCAAGCCAAGGAGGAACGGTATGATTCATCAAAGAATCATATTTTCTTTTCCAATAATCTAATTGGCCTTCTAAATCATGTGTTTCAACGCATTTGATATATTGTTCATCGTCAACCATGTCAACCAACATATCCTGTAAGCACCACTATATGAGGTTCACGCTAATTACGCCATATCAAATTAGAGAACTTACGGAGATTCCCAACACCCACAGGCTGAAATGCTACTTTTGGCACTTGAATCAATCTCACTCTTTGACCAAACAAATCATTTGCCAATTTCAAGTTTTCCGCATGAATATCAAACTCCCCTTTGGCGAGCCTTACGATGTTTAAGTCTGCACTCCACTCATTTCCAAAATCGGGCATTATCCGATTGACAATAACGCCTCCGACATTGACTTTCAACCCTTCATTGAGAAAATTAAGTGTCCTATATGTTTCCATAACACTCAATTTTTCGGGAATAGTGACGAGGAAAATACTGCTTTGAGGTTGCGATAATATGGATTTTATCTCTCCGATTTTTTCCCTTAAAGGTAAAATGTAATCTGTGATTTCATCATTTGCATTAGAAGTCTTGAACAAAATACCCTTTAGTGATTTGACTTTCTTTCTCAAGGCAAGCATTCGCAATAGCCACGCATCCATAAAATCGGGAGATGTTAATGCACGAAGAGTATGTCCTGTGGGGGCCGTATCAAAGACGATTAAATCCCATTGAGAGGACTTCATATCCTCCAATAAGGACTTCATAGCAAACACCTCATCAATACCCGGCATCATCAAGTCCTTGAATACATCCATATCAACAGATGTTGACTTTTTCAACACTTTACGCATACTTTCATTCATCATATCCATGAAATGTGTAGCATCCTCTATTGCATCAATCTCTTTCACCCAAAGGTTCGGTATATCATTGATTTGCTTAGGCGTGTTGGTGAACTTCATATCAAACAAATCCCCCAAATTATGTGCGGGGTCGGATGATACCAACAAGACCTTTTTTCCCTGTTCGGCAAAATGAACTGCCGTAGCCGATGAAGTGGTGCTTTTACCCACACCACCTTTGCCTGTGAACATCATCAATTCTGTCATATCTCACACCATATCCATTTGCCAACGGCCAAAACCTTGCGCTTTGTCCTCCTGCACTTGGTCGTAATCACCATTGAATAATATGTCTTCGCCTTTTTGGACACCACTCAAAGTCAACGAATATCCTTGTCCATAATTGTGATTCGCTACACTTGAAGGGACAAAATCGGCATCACCATGAATATAAAATATACGAGCCGAAATACTACTACCTCGCATCAAAATCAATCGTTCCGCAAGTTCAGCCATACCTTGCGATTCTTCATCCAAATCAATTTCCAAAAGAGGTTTTTCATTTGAATATATGATGGCTTTCCAACCTTCGGCCATAAGGCGAGGGAAACGCCATTCAATAGACTTCAATAGGCCATCATTTTTCAATGTCAAATTGCCTTCGGATTCCTTATCGTGACGGGGGATATGCCCATAAAATGTGATAGCCCACGCATTCCATGAGCCATCCATATCATCAGTTTCATCATCATCCCAAAACATCGGACTCATTCTTACTTCACAGGCTTTCGCTATAACCATTCGGTTATATTCTAATTTTTATCCCACAGGGTCGGGCTTATGAAATTGAGGAAACCATGATTCATCAATCCGATTCTCATTTCATCATCATCCCAAAAATAACAATGATATTGGTGTAGCGCATCATCCTCAACGAGATTTTTTGCCCCTTCTTCTATGAATTGCTGAATATAGTCCTTGCTCAAAGCCCCACCATGAGGATGAATAAGGTTTGGGTGGCGATAATGAGAATCCAATGATAACAACAAAAGTGAGGGGGGGAGGCTCGTTGAAGTGTATGTGTATTTTTGGTTGTTTTGTTCATATGGGGGGGTTTTATTTTGTTGTTCCCACAGACTATTCATCCCATCCTTCAAATCCCCCAAAGACTTCATATTCACCATATCCAAAGGCCATAAGGTATTTTGCGAGGGGAATGTTCGGAGATTTTGTTCCATGTATTCTGCAAAATCACTCCTTATTTGAGGTGGGCTATTTGGATTGACATATTGAATCAAAATGTGGCTCAACACTTCATTGAATTGTTGACCTAATTCTTTGACAGATAGATTCTGCCCCTGTGATTGACCGCTTTGAGAGAAAGGATTGTATATGGGGTGGCACGACATAAGTTGGGCAATTGTCCTTGCTAAAAACCCTTCATGTGGCAAATTGAAAACGCTACTTTGAAGTCCCATATATTGTTGCATAAACCATTCGCGAGGTGCAAGCGTTTTTTCCAATTTTGTCAATTTCTTCATTTTTGGCTTCTTTGACACTACAACGGGTTTTGCTAATTCGTAGCCCATATTCTTTGCATATTCCTCCAAATAGGGACTTTTTTTACTGTCTTGTTTCATAGGTGCTATATTGAAATACCGCCCACCCTCCGAATAATATGATTGGGCTTTGTCAATTCCTGTGGGTATGACGAACATAGGATATTCGGTGCGATAAAACCGACCAATTTCTTGCCTTGCAGATGATTTCTTTACGCCTGTGGTTGCCATTCGTTCCACCATCTCACCTTGATAGGGGTTGTTTCTAAGGGTTGATATGATTTCTTCACGCTGATTTTTTCCTCTTAGTGTGATTGGCAGGGCTACGCAAAAATGCGTTAAACCGCCTTCGTTGCATCGTTTGATTTGTTCTCTCCATTTGTTTATCCAATCAAGTTTCACTTCACCCTTAGCATTAGTAAAGCGATTGTTTATCCAAACACCCATCGGAGATTTAAGAAACTCATCAACAGTCGTGAATATAGGAATCATCCATTTGCCCTGTTCTTTGTCTTTCACTTGAATGCAACCAATTGTCGGCATCACCATTTTCTCTTTTCCTTCGGTTTCACCATATCGGTCAACCTTTGTTTCATTGACCTTGATGGGGTGATGGATAGCGAGAGGAACGAGTTTTTGACTTATGAAAAAATCATATGCACCTTCAAATGTGACTGTTTTAGAAACCTTTTTCTTTTGTTCTTTATCGTAAGAACTGAATGAGGTCGTGAAGTCTGTGTTATGAATAGCAGGAGGCATCAAAACGAATAATCTCATTTTACCACCCTACTGTGTTGCCATATATGCTCCGCCAACCAGTAATCCAATGACACTCCATGTAGCAACAGATAATCCGCCCACCTTATAGCGGCTTAGTCCTTGAAGTGTTGATTGTCCGTAAAATTGTCTGCCTGTGGTTTTCTCACACCCTTCTTTGCACTCAAGGGTTTCATCATCGGATTTACATTTGACACATACTCCACCTTCAATTTTGTAGCCCTTCTCGCATCCTGTCAATGAGCCTGTGCAATATGAGGGGTTATGTCGGCAGAAATCGTCATATGTGCAGGAGTTTGGAATTGGGCTATTATCGGTATGAACGCAACAGGTTTGTTTCCCTGCACTATTTTGACAAGGGATTTTAGCGTCGGGGTCATAATGTTTGGATGCGATAATCATACAACCGTTGCATGAACCAAACTCGCATGAACCATCATCAGCCTTAGCATTGCCATCATAATTACACGCTCTCGTATCAATACAACCTAATTTAACGCATTTGCCATAAGTCTGTGAGTATGTTTGACCTTCGGGGCATTCACAGGCTTTGTAAAACAAAGAAGCGGCTCTATTCGCAAGAACCTCTCGTTCTGTGAAATCGGTCTTTCCATCACCATTGCTATCTGTGGTGTTATCGGACAATTTAGAAGTCATTGAACTCCAACTTTCATTTGAGCCAACGGCTTTACCCGAATTAGACCAATCGTAATTCTTTGATTCTTCATAGTAGTATTTGTCCCTAAGAGTCTTGGCTTTCATTTCGGCTTGCATACCGTCATAATTTGTAGCGTTGCTATCAGCACATATAGGGTCGCAACCGTTGTTCATCAAATACATACAGTCCATATTCGCACCATCGGTGAAATGACGATTACAGGCTTGAGGGTCGGAACAACCTGTTTGGCTTTCGGGATATGTGCAACACCTGTTAGGGAATAGTGTTCCCTCACCACAGGCAATTGTAGCATTGGGGTCATAATTTGTTGCTTTGTTATCGGTGCAACCTACATTAGCGCACTTTTTTCTCCCTGTGGAGGGGTCGTCAACCTTTTGTTGTCCTGCGGGGCAATTACACCCCGAAGAATCCTCAATGAAGCCCCATTGCGTTCCGCTTGGGGGTGTTCGCACGACTCCTTGACCTTGACCCGCACCCGTCACCAAAACATTGCCTATGGCGTTACCACACAGGTTTTGATTATTCAATCCTTGACCTGTGTTAGCCGCACCTGCTACACCGCCACAGGTGGTGCAATCGCCTTGACAATTAGAAATGCTTACTGCGTTGTTGCAGACAATACACGGACAAGCCTTTTTGTTTCCTGTATAGCCTTCTTCTCCACAGGTTGTCGTTAAATTAGTGGGATATACAATACGAGAACCGCCTCCTGCAACCCTCTTAGGGGATAAACAAATCCACCCTTGATTGTTGACGCAAGGATGAATATAGCACACCTCACCCTTTGCAGGGTCGCAAGCAGGAACACAAACATCCTTTTCAATTCTGTTCCCCTTATCATCTGTGCCTTCGGTTTTTCCTAATTCCATACACGGAGGACATTTACCTTTTTCATCGGGGGCGGTCATTTGACCCGCATCCCCTATTTGTCCAAATTGGTCGGGGTTTGAATCATCCTCTTCGGCCTTGAACATTTGTCCCGATGCTTTGGAAAACAGATTGTCTGCTCTCAAAATATCAAAAGAATTAACTCCGAACATGATTTACCCCACCTTCATTCATCGTTTCCACTATATGAATTATGGGTTTATCAACGAACTGTGTAGCCGTAGTTTTGCTGAAGAGTTTGAACTTGTTGTATAAAAAAACGCATGACTGAAACCGAAGTTTAGGCTGTCAACAGATTTAGGGTTTATTTCAACCAAAAATCATGCCGTATATTTTTTGAAAGAATCCTTCTTCTTCGGGTTGCGGAGTTCGCTTTGAAGTAGCAGGATTTATTCTCTTGGTTGGCAACGCTGATTTGGATGTGGCGGTGGTGTGTGAACCGCATACAGACTGTGTTGAATGAATATCATTACGGCAGGTGTGCCAAAATGGGCAATCACTATCTGTATCACATTTGTAATAGCAAGTATTCTCAACACACATATTGCCCATTGCACAGTCGGAGTCTTGATTGCATCCCTGTCCAATGCTATATGTTTGAGATGTGGGGGAATCTCCCGTATCGTTTCTAAAGCGTTGAAGAATTGACGATGATTCAGCACTTAACGAAAAAGACGGTGCGCCAAATGGATTTGAACCTATGATTGCCATAATATCATCTCCTTAATCCCATGACCATTCCAACTACTGCTATTCCACCGAATGCCCAACCCCATGTAGGAATTGATTCATACCATTCAGCAAACTCGCATGAAGCATCATCAACCAAATTGGTTGCTTCATAATTGGATGCCTTATCATCAGTACAACCTCTTTTAGCAACATTATCTCCTGTGGCAGATGTACCATTCGCAATGCTAAGAGTCATAACTCCTAATTCAGTCGCACCATCAGCACTTTCTAAAGGGAGTGTTTGAGCGCGGAGAAGGGAAACGGTTGTCCCTTCTGTGGAGTTTTCATATTTTTCTAAAGGCAACACTACGACTGTTTGCACTTTACCATCAACATCAGTTTCCTGTATTTCATATGCCCACTCATCGGAGGGTGTGAAAGAAATGCTATCAGCAGTTCCGATAGTATAGCCGTTGCTATTTCCATCCCATAGACCTGTGCCATACAAACCTAAACTCATACCATCGTTGGTCGTTGTTTCAGTATTTTCAATGACTGTTGTTCCATCAGCATCAAGAAATCCCTTGAATGTTGGAGCAACCCATACAGTCCCATCCCCATTATCATCATCTGTTTCTTGATGAAACACATCGGATTTCTTCTCTTTTGAATCATGGCGAATCCAATCAACCATTTTTGAAAAGGAATCGGGTAAAGCCTTCAAATCTCTAAATACAACGCTCATGCTATCAATCATATTCATATGAACGACTATATGATTGTATGCCTTATTTTTTAGTGCCTGTCAAAACTGTTATACCGACGATTCCCAACAACACTCCTGCCGCTACTTTCACTCCCATTGAGTCTGTCGGAGGTATAGACATCATACCAAATCCTGTTTTGGGAACAATACCACTCCCATCGGGAACGGATGCACCATCTCCCGATTCACAGACCCCCAATGTATCGTTGTATGTTGAACCATCGGGACAACATGGTACTTCGGGGTCATATGTGAAGGGGTTCTCGTTTTCAATTTTACGGGATTCTCCTGCTGAACAATGAGGTGTTCCCTGCCAATCAGTCTTAGTGGAGTCATAAACATGAACATTGGTTTTTTGATAATGCCCCCTATCGGGAAATCCGCAACCATTGTAATTCTTTGTAGCATCAACGGCTCTTATATGATTAGGCAATTCCATCAAATAGATGTCAATGACGAGTGTTTCAACTGCCGCAAGGCCAAACTTGGCTACGCCCTTCAAACTTCGCCAACCAACCTTCGGGATAAGGGCATAAGTCAAGGTTTTACGGAAAAAAGAATAAACGAAAGTAACATAATAGAGGGCAGAAAGCGACCAATATCCTACACCCTCCCAAGAATAGCCTAAGAAATCATCACCCGAACCCAATGACCAATCAGCCTTTTGACTTTCAATTTCAGCATCCCAATCATACCCATAAACTGAATGAATTGAATATATGCCTACATCGTTCATGTTGGTCTGTAAGGCAGTATTTGAACCCCCTCTCAACCTTTTAGTTTCATTAAGAGAATAAAATGTGGCATATTCTGTTCCCCATAACCGATTTACCGTGTCTTTATGAACAGTATTTACCTCAACCCACCAATCAGCAAAATCCTCTAAAGCCAAATCATCAACATTGAAGAGGTCGGGTCGTTCCTGCCTCATCACATTCAATGCACTTGCGTTCAAGGCTTTGTCGTTGACTTTCCATGTTTCAACATTCACTCCTGCTCTTTCGTTTGAAGGTTCACTTGCTAATTTATATGCGGTGTTGGTTGCTCCCGAAGTGTCATAAGGTTCAGTTTCAGTAAGCATATCAGCCGTTTTTGGAATCCACATAACAGGAATACCATTGGAGTCATAATCTCGCACGACTAAGGCAGGGTCGCCAAAGTTTTGAGCATAAAAATAAGTGATGAGCCTTGTAGCGCAAGAAAATGAACTGTCATATGATGAAGTGGCTTTGAATCCAATTTTGTTGCCATCATCGGATTCCCATAATTCATATGTAACAGGAACGGTGGGTGTTTCATCGGAATTGAATGTCGCTTTACGAATCATAGATTCAGTCATAAAATCCATGTGGTTGAGGTAATCCATATTAGTCCTCTCCGCTTGAACCAAAAGAACCTATCGCCACTATTCCTAAAAATGCAAGTGCCGCAACTGCTATACCTGTTGTAGCGGTCATATTTTCATCCACATAACGATTGATTGCGCCTCCCGTATCGCCTTTACCCCCGCCACCATTATTATCGCCTCCACCAAAGCCATAATCAAAATCAGCACATGAACCATCATCTATTTGCGCTGATGCGTCGTAATTCAAATCGCCAACCTTCGTGCAACCTCTCTTCGGAGGTGGGGGGTTGACAAACAATCCAAAATTGATATGATATGGTGAAACGGATTCAAAGTATTCGTCAAAGTCGGGGTGTGTAACAACGCAACCATTTCCCGAAACCACATGGTCAACCGTAAATTGATACAAACCCTCTTGAGGGAACGCATAAGCAAATATCACTTTGCCTGTTTGGTCTGCAACCACTCTTTGAGTTTCCACATTTGCCCCATAACGATAGATTTTAACAATATATTCATCTCCTGCGGCGGGCAAAAAGGATGAATTGAACATTCCCGAAGTGTCTTGACCTTCTATGGCAATTTTCAAAACATGGGGTTGAACGCCAACTGCACTTGCATTTTGACCATATACTGCCCCATTGACTTGACCTTTGGATGTGTTGACAAATCGGGTATCTCTTGGTGATGGGACAATTGTAGCCTTATAGCGCATACGGAAAAAGCATCGGCAATCGCGAGAACAACAAACAACGGCTTTGCTATTTCCAATCCAAGAACCGCTACATTCATTTGTCCAATCACTTGTAATCCAATCACCCCACCCATAATCGTTGGAATTGCGTGAAAGTTCATATTGTTCGGGTATCGGCCCCATACCGAATATACCTTCTTGTTGCCCTTCATCCCAATACGAAGGGACTTTGTTGAAAAATTGATGAGGTTTCGCACCGACCCCTCGCAACCTTATGCTTCTTGAGGAATAGTCATAATACATACCCCCATTAACGAATCCCGACATAGTTATTGGGCCTCCAATGTAATACTGCCAATCATCACCGTCTTCGGCTCGCTCAACGGTAAAGGGTATGGTGTCAAGAACAACTCGGCCAAACCAATTCGCATCACCATTAAAGGTCTTAATCGCCCCCGCACTTAGAACATTCAAATCCGCATCACCACTTTCGGGAATGGTTTCAAACCCTCTCCGAACCAAATCAGCATTTGGCTTTCCACTTCGGTTCACCACATCTCTCTCATATTCTTTTCCTGCACCCAATGTTGAAGTCCATTCGGGATATGCGTTACGAGGCCACACCTTCGGATAAATTGCTCCGCACCATCGTTGCTTACCACCGATAGCAAGCCAACAACCATATTGGTCTGCCATAACATTCCGCATCGTAGCATCATCCACTACGAGTTCGGGCAACACAGGAGAGCATCGGCCATTAACACATTCATATTCAAACGGTTCGGTTGGACAATCACTAGTTTCACTACAAGCCCATGGGTCATAATCGTCGCCATTCCCATCTATTTCGTTGGGGAGTCCATCGGGGCTATCATCCGAAGAAAATGATTTTTTGCTCAATTGCTTGAGAGCATTGCCTTCACGCTTGGCAATGCTCGTAATGCTTTGAGCCATTTGACCCACTAAAGCCGAAGCGATATTGGGGTGCAAAAATAATGCACTCTCAAGAAGCATAATATGAATATGTGGGTTTGACTATTTGAATGCTCTCACCTTTCACCGATATAATGGAAATCCGAGAGGTCGTGCGTTAATTGAAAATTGAGAGGGTATTGAGGCAATATCCCGTTGTAATATGGTTTGTTTTGAAGTCGGATAACCGTGTATTCTAAGGCTTTGACATAATCTTCGGAATAATATGGCTTACCATTTTTTTTCACTTTGTATGCAGGAACAAGAATCTCGTTCATCACATACCATTTTAACATCTCTAAGGACATATACCTCGCCTTTTGTTTTTTTGTCTGTTTAGGTGAAGTGTTATAATTCCCGTATGATTTATTGGGTTGCCACTTGGAAAAACGAACTGTTGAAGGGGGGTGCTTAGAATAATTGCTAATGTATGCGCTTAACTTCGGTCTTTTTGACACTTCTTCTTTTGTAGGTGGGTTGGCCTTGTCCGAAATAGAAAGTTCGTAAGTGTAAAATGAGGGATAAAAAAACAACCCGCTATACATCATATTTTCCGTTCCTTTTGACCATGATTCTCCCTTGTACACATCATAGTAGTATTGCTCATAAGGATGTATGGGGAATGGCTGATAAAACCTTAACTCCTGCCTCGCTCGTTTAGGGGGCATGATAACCCAATTACCGTTTGTCAAATCGCAATTAAAATCACGCTCTCTCGGCTTATTTTTAACTCCATCCCAATCAGCCGTTTTCTTGAAAGAACTCTCAATTCTATGGGCAAGCATCCCTTTGAATCCTCTTTTCAATTTCAAAATTATTTTTTGACTATTGTATGAGCCTTCTTCGTCATGGGCATAAACATCACCCGAATTGAAATTATCATATGGCGTATTCATGCAATAAAGCATATTTTGTTGAAAATCCTCAAGGTTTAGAAAACTGCACATCATATCCTTGATTTTTTGTTGCCATTCGGGGTGGTATGAGTCATAATTGGCGAACCTACTTGAAACGGCATGACCTACACTCAACCAATTCTTATCACTCGTATAAAATCGGATTTCTTCACTTGGTTTCCCTGCGATTTCACCATCATCGGGCATCAAAGGAGGGAATAGAGCAGTATGATTTATCAAACCACTTCTTTTTTCCTCAACATCACATATGTAGGTCAAAGAAAGCCCCCCATCAGATGTTGAATTAAGAACATACCATGCTAAAGGAGGCATTGGCCTATACGAAACAAACATCTCTTCAAGAGGGGTGTTGACACCAATCTCCATTTGATAGTGCTTTTTTTCACCACTTGGATTATTGGAATAGTCCCACATCGTAAGTGCTGATTTAATTTTTCGGTGTTGACATAATCCTCCTGTTTCTTCACACGCATCACAGTATTCGGGACTCATCATTTGCTCATCAAATAACCCTATTTTCTCTCCATCATACCTATCTCCAAACGAGCCACCTGTTCCAAATGAGTATTTTTTGCGGCCTCTCAACATAAGAGGTTCGCCTTTTGAATCGTTGAAAGCATACATGGCTACAACAGTCGGTAAATTAAGAGATTGGCTTTTCTTGGCTCGCGCAGTAAATCCAACCAAGTCTTGTAGCACATTACCATAGTTGACCGCCATATAGCATCACTCAAAAACAGAATCCCTGTAATTCATAATGCCTAAACCAATGATTTCTTCGGCATATTCCTCTCGCTCAATACCCATCAAGGCTTTCAATCTCTTGAACTTTCGGGTGTCGGTTTTAAGACCTGCGCCTGTTGCATCTAAGGGGTCAAAAGAAGGGATTGCCTCAATGTATTCAAGCGTTCTAAAATCGCATGGCGAAGAACTCTCTTCATATTGTTTGCGGAGTTCGGCTACTCTTTTCACTTGGTTTTCTTTTAACCGTACCAAATATACCATAGCCATGCGGGATGAATTGAATTGCGCCCGCATTTTCATCATATTTATGTGCTGAATTAAATCATCTCTTGCCAAAACAATACTTTCAACACCTTTTGCATCAACGCCTCCAAAATACCATCGGCCTTTCGTATCATCATCGGGATAATAACCCCAAGCACCACTTATGAGAGGATTCAACCCCAAATCATCCTCACCCTTTTTGTCCTCATCAAAGAGTTGAGTTGCGATTGGTTTTTCCCTCATATCAAGCATCCCCTTTAAGCCAATAGTTGTTTTTATCGGTTGTAGGAATGGGCGTACCTTCTATGAGCATTGCTACTGCTTCATTGACACTAATGTATTCTTTGGATATACTTCGGCTATTTAGTATTCCGTACTCCACCCGACCTGTTTTCTTTGTTTTCTGCACAGTTCCTTTTGACGAATAATCTAAAGCAAGAGGTGTGAGGTAAAACGCTCTTATTTCTCCGATTAGGCGTTCTGTTTCTTCTTTCCGATTCCCTCCAACACCACTCCCTCTTTTCCATCTCCAAACATATTTTCCTCCTACTGTTTTTCTCGTTTTCACGAAAGTTATCATCAATCCTTTATCCCTCAAAGCATCAAAGGTGCGAGTCCATCCTTTTGAGTACACTCTAAATGGTGCATAACGAAGCACCGAGATATACGGATATTTGCCATCGGAGGCTATATGATACTTCAAGCGATTCAAAGCCGCTTGTTGGTTCTTCGTCAAAATTGGTTTTTTTTCCCTCATATCAATCACCCCTTAATGCGGATTTGGCAATCATACTATATATTTGGTTCGGAGATTCACTAAACTCTTCTTCAACAACACCATACATTTTCACCTGTTGAGCATTGATAATACCAACGAGTGAAAGTGGTGGACACTCAATTTCTTTGACGGACAACACATCCTGCGGGGTTTCAGCCCGACAATTTTTATTCAATTCATATGGATTCTTACCCGAAAGCATAAGGTGGAGATAAAGTGGTGATTTTTGATAAGCCGCCCATTTTGCCCCACCAACAGAAGGTGTTGAATAGAGCCAACGCTGAATGAACCAAAGGATAGGATATTGAATACTTTGTCGTTTAAGTTTGAAAGAGCCACCTGTAATACTGGTTTCATCAATCGTCGTGATATTGGCTAATGTGTTTTCAAAGGGGTGGAATATGGAACTGTTGACGCTCAAGCAATAATTCACACACTCTTTGTCGTCGGGAAACAAAGACTCCAACGGTTCAAAACCATCCTCGCTCGGTTTCTTTTCGTAAAATGCTTTTGTTTCGCCATTATCCATATAGTCAAATGAATGCCAAACATATGTCATCCCACCTCTATCATTCAATATCTCATTTGATTTATGAGGTTCATGTTGAGATATAGGCAAAGTGAAATTGGAATAATTTGGCTTAAAGTAAGGGTCAATGTAGTCATACCGCCATTGATTCATAGCACCCCCCCAATAATAACTGTCGTAGGATTTGCCATATACTTCCTTAATTGTCTTCGCACTATCACCTGTTTGATACCCTGTCATTGTCAAAAGGGATTCAAGACCACAGGCAAAATCATTCTGCAAAAGTGTATCACGCTTGATAACATAAGGTCTTGAGATATACACTTGGCCTCCCATTCTATCCTGCGAGAAGAAGTCCTTGTATATGATGTCTAATTCGGTGCAGATATTGAAATACTCATTCGCAAGGATTTTTGAATCGGTGATATAACCAAACTTCTCAAGCGTTTCCTCAACCTTCACACCCATACCCTCCATTATACCTTCTTCCATGTCGCCCGTTGGAGGTTTGTATGATTTCAAATGGGTTGAACGAATCAACAATTCATGCAAATGTTCGGCTCGCAATTCAATACTGTTTTTCTCGTTGGGTGCATAACGCCCAATAGCGACGATATTATTCTCATCATCCCTGTCAATGTTTTTGATTTTGCGAAGCATATAGGATTGTCCGAAATGGCGTTGTAAAGTCGCATCCATATCATAACTGTTTTTCTTCATGTTGACAATACCTGCGCCTGTAACACCTGCATTGGCAACGACCACCCATTCGCCAATAAGGGATTTCCCAAAGGTGTTGGTCTTATACACTTCTTGAAACAATTCACATACGGGATTTGGGTCGCTCAAGTCGGAATCAAGCAAACCTTCGGTGAAGGTGATGCAAGTTCCAATTGGTAAAACTCCCATCGGAGGGATAGCGTGAATCGCTTGAGAGTGTAAATCCAAATCCTTCAAGCGAACCTTGTATTCAATGTTGCTCGTTTTTCGGTAATCCGCAGGTTGAATAGTGCCTAAAATCTGTATTTGATTGATGATTCCAAAGTCATATTCTCTCGGAGGATATTTTGTCATTGTCAAAACATTCCGATATATGGAGTCAAAACGATATGTTCCATTGATTTCATAACCCTCTTTTGTTTTTTGGTTTTTGAAAAACAGAACAGTACCGATAGGAATATGATTTAATGTGTTGACAGTATTATTTTCAACCCCTTCTATGTTGATTTGATGAAAAGGAAATGGGCTTTTAGGTGCAGTTGAACGAATCGCACTTTGAGTTCGCTGAAATGAATATCCTTGTTCCATATCATTTCCTCCTTTGCGGTGTGTCGGCTACAATCACGCGTGGCGTAACTCCAATAATGGTTTGATTGATAATTCCCAAGCCCTTCATTGAGTCGTCAAAATCAGCCCCCAAAACGCGGATTTCAGTTTTATGGTCATATCCCGAATC
>JAAHTG010000613.1_pt1 | contig 29811 bp, 53 predicted proteins | sample 6116081 | NCBI WGS metagenome assembly JAAHTG01 (sample SAMN13939989, study PRJNA603662) | sponge metagenome | isolation source: marine sponge | host: Mycale hentscheli | place: New Zealand | collected 2005 | reverse complement strand
TAAACAAATTTATGAGTCAGGAAATAAAGTCAGATTAAATCCAAAGTTAATTTTAAAAAGGAATGGATATGAAGACGTACAAGTACCCCCACCTGATTCATCTCAAAATCACGAAACACCTTTAGATATAATAATTGGAACTGATAACGAAAAGATTTTAGAAAATTTTAGTGGTCAAGGACAAATGGAGTCAGCATGGGGACGAATAGAGTATTGGATTGATAAGTACGGAAAAGCACTTTCTAGACGAAATAATCGTGTCTCACGAGATGAATGGTCATATGTGGAAGATTCAAAACTATTTTTATCCGTAGATTTGTACATACCAGAACTTGAGTTTGTGTCTTATGTTCAAGATTCTAATTATTTAGACATTGCATACGGTGCAGAGACATCAACAGAAAATTTAGAAGCTACAAAAAATGAATTGATTTTACAATACGTAAAAGAGATTAGAGAAAACACGAACGTAAGTGATTCATTTAATACAATGGAAGACCTTATCCCATCGATTAAAAGTTTAGGTGGTATGATTCCGTCAAATACACCTCTTAAACTTAAAAATTTGTCCCCGTTAAGTCAACAACTATTAGAGATAGCAATTTATTTTTATGGTGATGAATCATACTCATTGGATGATGTATTACCGGGTTTATCAATAGTCAGTGACGTAATGTCACGAGAATTAGAAGATATAGACGACGCGTATGTTAGGGTACAAACCAACGTGTTCTATAAAAATAAAAACATAAAAAATGATTTAGATTATTATCCAGATTCGACTTCGGAAGCGGAAGACTCGTTACTAATGAGTTTGATGGTTGATTGGATTTATGAAAATAATTAAAATTCTTCTCTTGTGTGTAGTTCAATTTCGTAACTAATACGTCTTACCCACTTCTCATCATATATTGGGTTTAAACCAATACCTTTGTATTGTAATTCGTTTACAAAATCCCATTCACTTTCAGGTGTACTAATGTAAGACATAGTGTAAGTGAAATCAGATTTTTTAGGTACGTCAATAGAGTTAATCCTGTGGTCATGAATAAACCCTTTCTTTTCCTCAAACGTGACTAAAATATTTTCATTTAAGTCTGTAGGGAAACAATCAAAATAATTGGAGTCGTTATATATATCATCAATGGATTCGATATCTGATATGTCAAAATTAAGAACCTCAACACCATCAGAATTTTCAACAGTTATTGTCGTTTTATTTTCATAGTCTAAAGGTTTGGAAACGGACCACAAGTCTCTATTTGTTAAATCTGAACCGATAATATCACTAATACTATCACCGATAATATTAATATCGTTAATCCCCATATCATCCATATAATCATAAATGATATCAATTTCATCGTTTGTTAAACCGTATGATGACGATACGATTTCCCTACCATAAATCCTAACCCTGTAACTCATTTATTAAATATTTTTATTATTGTGCTAATATAGTTAAAAACCTAATACGAACGATTATAAATTGTATTTTTCTTTAACTCGTTGACTGATTGGTATCGCTTCACCCTGTTCGTCTATTCTAACAAATTTAATAGTCGTTGCTAAGATTATTGCTTGCCTTCCATCATATACGTTGTGACTTCTCGCTTCAACCTTTAGGGTTACCGAAGTTCGTCCAATCTTTTCAACATCTCCATATATTTTTAAAAGGTGACCTTCTTTTGCTGGTTTTTTAAATTCGCACTTATCAATAAGAACGGTTACCATTCTTGGAGTATCACATATTTGAGACGCAAACGCAGCCCCTGCGGCATCTACCCAAGCTAATAATTTACCCCCAAACAAATTTCCGTGAAACCCTAAATCTGATTGCTTAACGGGGTTTGTTGATATTAATTCCATATCGAAAGTATAACATAAAGATGAGATTCTTTCAATAGTAATATTGTTTATTTATTTAAAATACCATATATTTGTAAAAAGAATAAATCTATGGTTAGAGAATGGAAGGACAGTATCGTATTTGAGTTTAGTAACGGGTATCGTGTCAGTTTTAAATATGTTCGTAGTCAAAGTATTGCAGTACCAACAAGAGTAAACCCTGAAGTAATAGGGCCAAATAATGAATACCTAACCTCTAATTTTATTGAATTAGGTAAACGGTACAACTCTGATGAATTAACAGTTCTATTAGATTTGGTTAGAAACCTTGATAAAAACGAAGAAATAAATATATTATAGTATGGAAGAAAATAAAACACAATTCTCAATGTTTCAGGACAAAGTAAAATTTGATGACCCGGTAGAATTAAAAGAGTATATAAGAAATGGTGACGGACCAGTGATTATACAATTCTTAGTAAGTATTTTAGAAACCTCAAATAAGAACGGCTCATTCTCTATTGCGGAATCGGTCATTATGTCAGAGGTCTTAGAAAGAGCATCCGCACTATTAGCGTTAATCACTACAAAACAAAATAAAGATGAGTAAAGATAAGAAGAAAAAGTCTTTCACTAAGAAAGCAGGTAACTTAGCATTAATCGGTTTAGGGTTATACCTTTTTAAGACTTTAGGAGATAAATTAGTGAAATCTAATAATGACTAAAATTTGTAGATGTAACACACCAATGGTGTTAATTGGTAGTTCCGATTACAATAAATGTTGGTCTTGTAATAAGTGTGGTAATACTTACTACTACCACTACGAAAAAGATAAATAGATGTTTTGGGTTAGTGTATATTTGATTATCGGGACCGTCTTTATGGCATATTTAGATTATTCTTTAAAAGACATGGAAGATTGGTCAGATGAGGAACCGATTAAATTTTCTAACGTTGACCGTATTAAAATCATAGGTTTATGGCCAATTTCCATTTGCGTTTATATTTATAGTATAATAAAGACAATTAAAAATTCAGATTAATATGGCGTCTAAGGTAATTAAATTGACAGAGTCAGACATTAAACTCATTGTTAGTAATATTCTAAAAGAACAACAAGAAAAGGTTTATGATGATTACGATGGTAAGTATGATTATAAGGTGAGTAATAATAAATGGGTTGCCTCTAAAAAAGGTCTGAATAAATGGTTTTCATTACAAAAATACCCTACCACAATATATAAACTTAATAAACGTTATCCCAACGCTGCACCACAGGTTATTGATGATAAACCAATAAAACAGTCAAAGGATGATAGTGGTAAGTCAACAGAAAATATTTCATTCAATAATAAAGAAGAGGGTGATTCGTTTAGAAAATATATAAACACACAGTTTCCAAAAATTGCTAAGAAATACGATTTAGACATCACCGGTAAACACGATAACTCATATATAATGAAAGTTGCTAATGTTATTATGAGTATGAATAAAGACATATATACGTTCAAAAAAGGACAAAAAGTGAGTTTGTTTGACCTATGGAACGGTTATATTGACGATTCTAATTCAATGTCAAGTAAAGTATCTTCCTTTGGAAAAGGACTATCCGATACAATCTTTGGAGGTAGTTACGAACCAACTGTCGGTCATTTTGTCATTCCATTCGTTTTCCCTGAGTATGAACCTAAAATTGATAAAGAAAACGATTCATGGTTCGCACCTATCACAAGAGCTATAACAGGGGGTAGTGGTGAAGACACTTACGGTAAATTAGGTCATATGGGTATCGCAACTATTGAACCTAATGGACAAACTAAGATTTTTGAGTTTGGACGATATTCTGGAGCCAAAAAAGGTTATGGAATAACTAAAACCAAAAATTTAGGTAAAGTCGTTGAAATGAGTAATGGTGTTGTCAATAACTTTGAGGAGGTTTGTAAAAAAATTAAATCGAACAGTCAGGGAGAAGGTCCAACACAAAAAATGGATTGTCGTTTGGTACCAGTTACAGACGTTAATAAATCGTTACGTAAAGCTTCCGAGTCTACGTCTAAGAAATACGAAGCTTTTGATGGTTCAACAAAAGATGATGATGCAAACTGCGGAACATATACTATCGAGATTGCTAAAGCTGGTGGAGTACCGATGGGGGATTTTTGTTTCCCAAACCCAACAGGTGTTGTCAAACAGTTCAATAAGTATTCAGTAGAGTCTGTTGTTGTTTAGTAATTATTAAACACAATTTTAAGTTTGTTACTATTACGTAAATCAACAGGTGTCACCACTAGTTCGTTCATATTAATAGTATTACCATAACGTTTTTTAATTGCGTCTTGTGCCGATTTACTTTCTAAATCATAATCCTTGAATGTATGTTTCTTAGATAGTTCAATACCAACCTGTTCGTATACTTTGTAAACCAACTCAGAACAGTACATTTTACTATCCGACCATTGAAACTTAATGTCATATCCTTTACCCATTTGTTTTTCACCATAAGATTTCATTTTTGTTAGTCCTTCGTTAGACAGTTTAGTCTTACTTCTCATAACAATGTAGTTAGAACTAACACCACGTTTAATCCATTCATTTAGAGGTGTTAATTTAACAGGTTGTACTGCCTCATACACGTATGATTTACCATTAGTAATAAACACAATACCAACGTGAGTAAGTTTAGATTTTGTAACATCAGAAATCATTTTACTTTGTCTCGATTTCGAAGTGTGAAAAATAACATCACCGTTTTCAGGGGTGTAGGTTGGTTGAGCACAAGAGTGTGTTAAAACTAATACGGACAGTAATACTAAGATGTTTTTTATTTTTTTCATGATGATTTATTTATTTGATACAAAGATAACGATTTAAATTTAAACTACAAAGTTAAATGATGTCTAAATTGACATCATCCAACCTAATCGATTCATTTTTTCGGCCTCACTATATTTCGCCTTATACATTGACTTAGTATCAACATACATACCCTCCATACGAAAGCAATGACCCTTACCTTCTACTTTGTTAGGAACCGTAACGTATTTACGTTTATCCTCATCCCATAAAGACCAGTGAGCCTTAGTCTCCATAGCCTTAGCTCTTTTAACCGCTTCACGTTTGTTAGGTGCCCAAACATCATTGAAACCTGTAGTAGTTCCGTTCTCATTAATCCAATTGAATTGATAGTTATACTCCCCTAAGTTGTTACGCCATAATTTTTCTCTTGCCATATCTTGTTTTGTTTTGATACTACAAAGATAAACAAAAAAAGGAGATTACCAAGGATTTTTTTTGTTAAAATCCATAAAAGAGATACCATTTTTATCTTTGTCAGATATGGTAAGGTCTTTCAGGTCTTTAAGTGGTAAGTTGATATCTTCGTCTGTGTAGTCGATACAGACTTCATGTTCTTTATCGTAAAGATTAGTACATTTATATGTAACAATAGTGTCATCTTCTAACGTGTAAAATGCGTGTCCAAATCCAGGTGGTACCCAAAATTGATTACCTTTGTCCCCTTCTAATACAACCGACTCCCACTGTCCATAAGTGTCTGAAGTCCTTCTAAGGTCTATAGCAAAGTCAACAACTTTACCCTTAACTACTCTCACCAACTTTCCTTGAGTATATGGTGGTAATTGACAGTGTATACCTCTAAAGACCCCCTTTTTACTTGTTGATTGGTTCTCTTGAATAAACTTATGGTTAAAACCATTTTTCTCTAATAGTATCTGACTATAAGTTTCTGAAAAAACACCTCTTTCGTCTTTATGTTGTATAGGTGTAAATTCTACAGGTCCCTCTATAAATGTTTTTCTGAATTTCATAACTTAATTGGTTTATACAAAAATAGTATATTTTTATTTATATTAAAGACTAAATTACTACAACAATTTTCTGTACTACCTTTGAATCTGAAAATAATGGGTTATCTAAAGATTGTGTTAAGTCATTTACCTGTGGACAATAATAATCGTGTTCTAAACGATTAAATATTAATCCATGATAACTACTCTCTGTTGGTAAATCAACTATAGAATTGTCTCCTAATTTGACCCATCCGCTTTCAATAAAGATAGTATGACTAAATATTATTTCTGAACCGATATGTTTTTTTCTTGTTTTCTTAGTGGTCATTGGTAATATTTCTAATTCACCAACAATGTCACCCATTTCAGGTGTTTCATAGAATGTTAACTTTTTTAGTGAGTTTAAAGAGTTCTCCATACGTTTACTATCCTCCTCCGTTAAATAAACCGGAGGTATGTCAAAACTAACATTAAAGTGGTCTTCATGGAAACTTAAGTACTTAATGACTTTATTTATTCTTTTACTCATCTCACCCATTAAATAGTCATACGAGAAACTCTTTCTTGTTGAAACAAATTCAAATAAAGGATTTATTGTTGGTCTTCCTGATGCTATTATAAGTGTTTCGCCTAACCCATTATATTTTAATCTAATTGCGTTTCCAACCAAAAAGGTCTCACCATACAATGATTTAAATAACGAATCAAACGAATTCTCGATTTTACTAATTTCCATATTAATTAATAGGTCTTTAATATAAATATAGCCATATCGTGATATTTATATATATGAATCAAAAAGATAGAGACAGATTAAAAGAACGTGAGTTTTTAAGTTTAATTAAAAATGCTAGTAGGAATAGATTAATTATTACATCCGTAGTTTTAGTTACCTTTTTACTCATCATGGGAGGTATTGGTATGGCACTTTTAGGTGACACTAACCCTATAGACCAAGAGTGGAAAGAAATTCTATTATTAATCTTAGGTGCTTTTATTGCGTCTTATGGTAAGATAATTGATTTTTGGTTTCAAAAAGACAATCAAGTTGAGAGAGAACTAATAGATGCCGCTGAAGGAGATGAGGATTGTAAAGATTGTGATAAAAAAGATTGTTAAGACAACGGTATTTCGTTATCAATTTCATCCGATATTGGTTGTAGGAACTCAATAATAATATTATCCACTTCGGTTTCCATATCAAACCCAAAAAACTTACATTCTCGTTTCATTTTATCGTTAACATCGATAATTTGACCTTTAAGACTCATAAGTCTAGCAGATATCTTAGTAACTTTAGTTGGGTCAGTGATACCTAAAGCTTTTAACTCCTCTCTAATTTGTCGATATATGTCCCCCCAAGTTTTTTCGTACCCCTTAATCACTAAGTAATTGTAAAGTTTTTCTTTTTTATCCATATTAATAAATACTTTTGTTTTATAAAAAACGAGACCAGAAAGTAGCGAACTTCTGGTCTCTATCGCCTATGACTATAGACGGTCCTAAGAGTGGTCTTCAAACCACACTATTGTTTTAACTACTTTTAGCCCCTTTATTGGATTGTAATATTTCACCAATAGGACCTTTTTCGTTATTTATTAATTCTATAATTTCTTCAGAGTTATACCGTTTACCCCTAAATAATACGGTACCTTCATTTTCGAAATTAAGGTATGCCTCTTTAGATGTTTTAAAATACGAACATGCCTCATAGTTCTCTCGTTCCTCATTTATAGAAATCATTTCATCATACCAATCAATTATTAAGTTTCTCATCACTTAAATAATACCAAAGGTTAAAAATAAATAAAGTTAAATATTTATATAATATGAAGAACATTGTAGAGACAATTGATTTTTTAGATAGTAAAGAAATTACAATTAAACACCCATACGCAGAATTTACATTTATCTTAGATAAACCTGTTATGTGCGGGGGTACTTTATACTTATCCTCTTGGGATTTAAAGGGTAAAGTAAGTTTTGATGGAGATAAATGGTTTGATGTAGATAGTCTAAAACCAAATGAAAAGTTTTATATTGAATATTTTTATGAGACAATAGTTAATGATTTTGGTTGGGTATATCAAGACATATACGCAACTTTAGATGAAATTATGTCGAATAGTATACTTAGAAAGTTTAAAATCATATCAATATCAAATAAGCCGAAACCTAAAGATTTAGTACTAGATTGTGAGATGGTAGAAAGAATGGATAGAAAATTACTATTTATTATAGATGAAGCTCGAAGAAAATTATCTGAAAAATACAGAATAAAGGGTCTATCGATAAGTAACGAACATATTATAATAGTAGACCTAATAGATAATACATTACCAAGTATTGATTTACTTGAAGAGGAAATCCCTATCGAATATAGTAAAAAATTATTTGACATTGAAGAAGGGATTAACTACATTCTTAATAACATGGGTATTGACCGATTTTGTGTTGGAAAAATACATAAACAGTAAAACAAAAATTTATTATTATGACAACAGTTTTAATTATTTTAGTGGTAGCGATTGTAGGGTTTGTGATTTATAAAAAAACAAAATCATCAGGAACAACAACTAACACAACAACAAGTAATGTAACTACTAGTACAACACAAGGTGGTGGTGGAAGTAGTTCATCAAATGGTTCAGGAAGTGGGTCAGGTTCGGGCGGTTCAGGTTCGGTAGGTTCAGGTTCAGGTGCCGGTGGAGGTTCTTCAAGTTAGAAGACCGTGAAAGTATTGAAAAACCCACATTGTGGGTTTTTTTTATGCCAATTAAATATTGGGGAAGTTTGCCAAATACAATTTACAGTCGTCAGTGACCTTTAAAATATTATGACAAGACTCATACCATTCTAGTTCTTCTAATTTAGGTATTATCCATTCACATAAATCATATACTAAGTCTAAATCCGAAACATAATCAGGGGTTATAGAATTAGTCCATAGTGACATTAGCTCTTCTGAATTTAACGAGGACAAGAATTTACTGATATAGATATAATCAATATTACGAACACCATCTTCTAACTTAGCTAAATCATAACATAATAAAAGATTGTCTTGAATTGTGGAAATAGTTCTAATTTCACTCATATAGTAAAGATTATTAATATAAATAATCCAAACTCTATAAAACTATTAAATTATTTGTGGTTTTATTAATATAAGTCTTAAGACGTAACTCTTCAGTTATTACCTTCTCTAATTTAAGATATTCATCACCATACATAAACCCCGTAACCAAATATAGAGGGGTTTTTAACGTCTCAATTTTAGTCACTAATAATGTAAGTAAATCCTCATTGAACGGTTCTTTCGTTTTTAGAGTGGATTTCACTAAAACACCTTTTTCGTCCATAATAGAATGTATACTATCAAACTCAACTAAAGAGTAATAGTCGTCTATAAATGTTTTTAATGTTGTTGTAGTTAATATTCTAACATTATCATTATCAGTCCCTTTAATTTTAACTCTACAGTTATTAGGATACGCTCCGTATACATGACATATATCATCTAATTCAAACCAAGAAGTAACCCCTAAATCTACTTTATTTAAATGACCACTATCGTTGAGTATCTCTTCTAAGGGTATGTTATTATTCTTCATATAGTCTTTGAGACTACTCATTTCACTACTATCTAACTCACAAGCAACTACATCACACCCTAACCCTAATATTTCTACAGAATAACTATACATCGATTTGTTTAATATTAACGTTATTAGAGTTTAAGTATGACTCAATAGTATCATTTAAGTGACGTTCTCTAGAATAATCACTATTATAATATATGTTTTTAATTCCTGAAGCAATTATTAGTTTAGTACAGGTATTACAAGGTCTTAATGTGACATAGATATCTGACCCTTCAACTGATATCCCTTTTTTTGCCGCCCATGACAATGCGTTTTGTTCTGCATGTATTTCATATGTTTTACTCCATTCATAATGTCCAGGACTTGAGGTTGCGTTTTCATCCCACACCTCATTACAGTTTTGATATCCGGATGGAGTTCCATTATATCCACTAGAAATAATTCTTCCGTCTTTAACTATAATAGCACCGACATTAGCCCCAACACACTTACTATGTTCTGCTAAGGTTAATGCTATTTTAATAAAGATTTTTCTTGAATTCACCATTTCTTTTACTTAAGTTTAGTTATATAAAATAAAAAAATCAAGAAATGGTTAAAAATGATGAGTGGAAATTCATATATTGGGACGAACCAATAGATGATAAAGAAAACCCCGATGAGGTTGAAAATAAAACAACCTCAAAACCCCAAAACAAAAAAGATGATGATAAATAAAAAAAACCCTCTTATGAGGGTTTTTCTATTAAATTAGTCCTCGGTCTTGTTGTTCGTAGAAGGTACCTTTCTTTGTTTCGATATTTTCAATAGTCACTGGCTTATAATCCCAAAGGTTGATAGCGATTGCGTATCTAGTCCCTCTAGTAACTTGTTGTACTCTATGTAGTTGACCAGCGTCAAATATGATAAGTCTATTTGGTTTTGGGTGTATTAATTCGTGACCCGCATTAAAATCTAATTCATAGGTATCCCAAACCTGTAATGCCCCACCATCGATATCGTGTTCTATAGGGTAATAAACGGTCCCAATCACAGGTCTTTTAACCTCTCCTGTAAAATGCCACAGGTCTTCGTCTTTATCGAAGTGTTGTTTTAAATGGTCTTCTTTTGTTTCATCAGACGCTGATTGAATACCAGTCCAATGCTCAAACCCTTCAACGTTTAAATCTTCATTTAAAGGACAGTTAGTCCCCCATATGTATTCGATTAACTCTTCTCTTAATGTTTCAGGTTTTCTATTCCACCATCCTTCATACCAAGAGTAATTTCCGTGACTACCCCAAAAATCAGAATCCTTCTCGGTTAAGGATTCTCTAATTCTTTTTAATAGGTTTTCGTCTTGAACAAAATTATCTATTACTATCATTTTTCTTTATTAAATGTATATCTTTATTTCTTTGTAGTATTCTTTCGTATGATTGTGTTTTACGACGAACATAGTTACCTAACTCCATATCATTAGGATATCTTTTAACCGTCGATAATATTAGGCTCCAAACTTCAGAATTTAATTTCATAACATAAAAATATGGTATTTATTTATAATCGTCAATAGATTATTAACGGTTAAATCTATATATTTATATTTATAGTAAATAATACGACCACAAAATCATATGGGTAAATACGACGAAATACCATTTAAAAACGATGTTAAACAACTAGTTGACATTGCGATGATGATAACTAAGTTGAATAAAGGAAAATTCAAGAATAAGTATCCAACCTTACAGTGGTACACTAGGGTTTTAGAAAAATCAATGATTAATACAGTCATTAAATCTAGTAAAATTAACTTAAAGATACCTATGACGTTTGAAAGAGATAATGTTGGGTTTGTTGCGTACCTAATGGATGTGAAAGGTATGTCCTTTGATGACGCATATTCAAGAGTATTCATAAAAGAAGATATTATTTATTATGTTACTTTTTTAGGTCACAGAAATTTACAAATAAACCTATGTGGTTTATGTGATGGGGAAGGGACAGTCCCTTGTAATGTTTGTGACGCCTATGGATGGGTGAAGTGTGACGAATGTGACGATGGTTCAATACCTTGTGATGTGTGTGACGGACGAAATGACGAAAACTGTGACGGATGTAATGGTACACACCTTAAAGATTGTGAAGCCTGTGATGGAGGAGATGCTCAAACTACTTGTCCTGAATGTAGTGGATATACTTACGTTGATTGTGAAGAATGTGATAACGATTCATTTGAAAATTATGAAGTTGAATTTGAAGCCGACTTTTACATAATAATAGACGATAGAATTAAAGAAATATCGAGTTTGTTAAATGATGGTCAAAAAAACATTAGTCAATTTGAACACTTATGTGATACATATGACCCACCAATAGAGTATAGTTTTTTTCGTACTTCACACTATGAAATTTCGAGTGAATACGAATCAACAGATTGGAGGCATGAGGTTGAACTTCAGGGGTTAAAATTTGAAGACTCAGATTTTAAAATATCGATATATGGGAGTCACGAATATCCTGATAGTACACTTATCGATGATATTCTAGAAGAAATGTTTTAGAAACATTTTGTAATCCAAACTTAATTCATTATCTTTGTTATCTAATCTAAAAAGATAACCAATGAAAAAATTAATACTACTTATTTTTGTACTCACAGTAATGTCTTGTGAAAAAGACGAGATTTATATTGAGGTCCCTCCCGTTGACGTTGTAATTTCTAACAACATTTCTGACTCGGTTGACTTATATGGGGATGCTTCATTGGGTTTAAATCTATATCTTAACTCAAAGGATAGTGATGGTCGGTCTTGTATTAGTTGTCATTTATCCCCTACAGGTATTGACATCGTACAATTCGGTAAAATAGATATTAGACAACAAGATTCTATCGTTGTTAAAAGAGCCACAGGCCATATAACTTTAGAGGAGTCATATCACATAGCCGCTTATCTAAAAACATTAAACGCACAACCAAACAACAACGGTTCGTTATCTACTATGATTGGTATTGATAATTCTAATGGTGTTGAGCCTTATCAGGTTTGGGACGGGTCAACCTCTTTAACGGTTAACGAAATTAACAATTGGGATTTCCGTAATGGTATGACATATGATTTTGAATTTCCTCGTTGGTTTAAAGGTGATGAAACTAATACCATGTATGACGATAATTTAGATTGGTTACCCGAAACCGACCTATTAACAGAAAAGGGGATTGAATATGATGATGAGTACCTCAACTACATCGATAACCCAACCAAAGAAAATTTAAAAACTCTACTAATTCACTCACACTATAAGTTAAGCGAAGGAGAACGTAATCCAGGTGAACATGGGTTTAACAACTTCGAAAAATCATTTGATTATCAACGTTGGATGGCGACTCTATATATGCAACACGTAATTAAACCAAATAGTGATTTAGAATTTGGGGAAGAATTAAGTGGTTACGACTTAGGAGGGTTTTCAATTTCTGACGGAATATGGGATGTTGGTAATATCGCACGTAGAAGTCAGGACAACGGGTCAAATGTCGGCAATGGTAATGAGGTTAATAACCGTCTTCTAAACGAAGTTCAGTGGTTGTACTTGGGTTGGTTAACTAATTATGGTAAACGTAACTCTAATGAGTCCCAATACATCGGTACGGCACTTAAAGACTATGGAGAGGAAGACTTAGCGTCATTGGTAATCCTTAAAAGTATTATTAGTCGTTCACCTAATAGTCAACGTATGTATGATGATGTATTTACAATGGGATACATTACCAGTGATGATATGTTTTACGAATCAGTTTTATTCGGGTTAAAATTTCTTATCGATGGGGCGACTAACAATAATGATTTTACACTATTAACTAATGAAAGTGTTCAAGTGACTTTAGGGTATTTAAAAAATAACGATGGTAATCCAAGTCTTAAAATGTTTGTGGAAAACAAAGGTTTTCTATCTCAAACAGAAAAGAACACACTGATTAATAAAATTAATACCCTCTACGACTTAGTAGATGACATGTAAGAGACTCTTTTTAGTAGATTACTTACTGACCCCTCGTTATCAATATCGAGTTCGTTAAATGGATGTGTGAAGTATAAAGTGTTTGGTTTTAAATTCTTATCTTTATCATTTGCGTAGACACGATTAGTCGTATTATCGAAATGGTTATACCCCATTAGTTGAGTAAACGAAAAAGTGTCGTCCATAACGTACAATGTGTAATATAACTTATAAACTAATTCATCGTCCCAGAACCAATGTTGTACTGATTGAAATTTTTTTATAATCTCATGAATACCGTGTTTTTTAAAAATCTCAGTTGGGTACGAAAATATCTCATTAACTGGCCACGGATGACATAGGAATTTATTATAGGCATTTTCGACTATATTTTTCTTATCCTCTTCACTCGTAAATGGTATTGATAGATATTCAATAATTGAGGTTAAAATGAATAGTATATCATCAGACTTATCCGTAGTTATTATATTATCAAACGCAGTTTCACCATCATAATGTTCTGACCCCCATATGTATTTATTTATTCGGGTCTTTTCAGGCTCATCTGAAATAATTGAAATGACATCGGAAAGTCTATTTATGTGGTGACCAAAACCTGTGTTTAAAGACGCACACATAAAAGGAAGACGAACACCAATCTTACGGTACGACTTAATCAAATCTTCAATACCTTCAAAATAAGAATATCTATTTCCACTAACATCAAAAGAATATATGTCAGTGTCTAAGGTGACTAAGTAATCATATTTATCGATTAGAGACGAATCAGGTTTAAGTGCTTTGAAATGATATGAAGATGTGTGAATTTTAAACCCTAACTCTTCAAACAACGGCATATACTCCATAAAGTCATAGTCTTCAGGAACACATATATACCTGTCAAAATCTTTTAAATCGGTTCTACGTAAGAAAGACACCACAGAATAATATCCCAAATATATATACTCAGGCTTTAAACCGAATAGGTACCATACAACTGCAACATCACCGCCACGATTTGGAAACTCGTAGGTCTTATTATAAATTGTAGGTTCTATTGTTAGTAATGTTCTAACCTTACTGAAGGTACTAACATCTACGCTATTCTTTAATTTATATAGAAGGTCGTTTAACATCAATCATCGTGGAATAACAAATCACCAGCAACACAATACCTCCAACCGAACGCTTTAGGAACTAACTTAGGTTTATGGAATACATCTCCATCAAAGAAACATAACTTACCTTTGGTTACCGGCATTGAGTAGATATCTTCTTTATGCGCAAATAATAAATCAGAATACGGTGACCCACACTCTAAAGTGTTTAAATAAAAAGAAAAGGAGTATGTAGAATCAACCTGATTATCATCCCCCTCAATTCTTGGGTCTGTAATATTTTTACGATGTGTGTGCCAATATGGGGTATGTTCGTCCTGAGCGGCAATAATCCATAAAGTGGAATTTAGTAAGTCTAAATTTTTACCCTCTAAACTTCTAAGTGAACGAGCGAATGTCAATGCAAACCAATAAGCGTCATTAGCGAAATAAGGTAAGTTATCGACATCTAATGAGAAATGAACACCAGGTCCTTGGTCTTCTATAATCCCATCTTCATTTTTGTTAGACCCTAAATATTCATCGGACCATAAATCTTTGATTAACTTATCGTCGTCTAAATCTATTATTTTTTGAAGTTCGGTAGTATACACATAGTAATCACCTACTTTTGTTCTTTCTATTTTTGGGGTTCTCATTACTTGACTCACTATCTTTAAGATATTGTTTAACGACCGACCTAATTGTTGCTATGTTATCGGTAACAGAAGATTTATTTCCTTTAGTAAAGGTAGGGTGTGTGTATAATTTGTGAAGTATTTCAAAGACAATTTCTCTACGAGTAGTATTACTAACAAAGTCCTTTCTATATTTAGAAGGGTTTTTTCTCATAACGATATATTCTATCCATGCGTATTTAATAAACACAATGAATACAACGATACCGTATAATACTATGTAGTTATCCATGTTATCGTCTCTTTGCTCTTGTTAGTGAAAACCTTATGAAAGTACCGGCACTAAATATACCAGGTACCCAAACACCGATGTAAGTCGCCTCTTCTCTATGTCCCATAAACCACATACCAATTGACGCTATTAACGTAACTCCACCTAAGACATATATAACCTTATCACTGTATTGTAATTCAGTAAAGGTGTCTATCTGTTTTGTTTTAGGAGTGTAATTTTTAGGTTGTAACTTAGGACCTGAAGTCTGTTGTTTCTTTTTGTTGTTATTATGATAGTATCTCCTTTTCTTAGGTTTAGGACTACCATTCACATTTTTATTGTTATTAGTATTTGACATAATTATATTAAGGGTGTTAATTTATTAACCCATAACAAAATATTAATCTATTTAATCGTAAAAGACAAATTAAAATTTATTTATTTTTAAACTTACTAAACGGTCTATCTTTTTCACACATTCATCGAAGGTCTCACACATCACTATAGGTTTCCATGTTCTAAATATAATATAATTAAAGGTTCTATATTCTACGACATAAGAAACTATATCACGTATTCTTGTCTCTACGATTCTATACTTCTGTTTTTCCATTCGTTCTATCTCTTCTTTCTGTAACACTATACTTTTTTTTATCTGTATATAATATTTAATTGGTGAGGCCGCGGACCTTTGATTACTTTCTAAGTAATACAAACATAATCTTTCCAAATATTAATATCATACTTATGAAAGTAAATTTATCAACATATAAGATTCTTAAAGAAAGTATATGGGATAATAGATTCAAAATACCTGTATATGATATAGTATATGGTATCCTTACTAAGTATAAGAATAATGAGAGATACATTCAAGAAATACTTACATTAAGAGAACTAATCCTTAAATGTGACAGTAAACTTATAAACTATAATATAAGTAATCCTATAGACAAACACTTTGTACGTATAATTGAAGTCTCTGTGACGAATGATATGAGATACCTTATATTTGAAACATATAAGGATATTTTAGATAATAATCCCTTAGATGATGTTCCTAATATAATAATATTGGAATACTGTATATTAAGAGAAATATTTCTGAAGTTAAAGGTAATAGATGAGAACTACGGATTAAACATAACCGAAAAAGATTATCTTAAGGATATCCTCCTTCCGTACCCTGATGAAGATGATTATAGTAAATACCTTTTAGATAAACATCACCCTCACATTATACATCAGTTTACTGAGTATATGGAAGATGATTCTTTATCACAGGTCTTATGTGATTCTGTAATGGAGTATCAGAAGGAACTAATAAAAATGTGTCCCATTAACATTAATGTCGGAGACATTGAAATTTATACACACCCTTCGTATGAATTCACACTACCTTTACTCCCTTCAGTAGCTAAACTAATAAACCCCCTTTTTAACGAGTTAATAGGAATAGAACTATACACTTCTTCCTCTGAATATCCTTCTCACTCATTATAAGTAAATCGGTAAATCGTGTTTGCCACGACCGAATGGGAGTGGGTTAACGAATTACTGATGTATTTTGTAATACTCTTAAGTGATATAAATTAGAAGTCTAAAACTAACTTTGTAGTGTCTTTCATACGCCGGTAACGACCTTCGTCGGTTGAAAGTTTTGTTGAAGAAATGTTTAAATGACGGTGTAATTAAATTATTGACGATTTCCCTCGTAAAAACACCGATTAAATTAACTTTGTAGTCCCTTTCATGCGCCGGAAACGACTTCGTCGGATTGTTGAGATGGTATGTAAAAGAAAAACCCATCGATTATGATGAGTTTAATTAACTTTGTATTGTCTTTCGTACGCCGGAAACGACTTCGTCGATTATACGTGGACTATAGTACCTGTGGAACCTGATGGAAGTGGGTCAGTAAATTCTACCCGACTATTAACGACATTTACAGTATAGTTCACACCTTTCTTTTGGATAAGTCCGTTAACTTCGACTAATATAACCTTATTTAAAGTATCCGTCGTAGTGTAGTTAGATGTAGAACCATTTCCTATAATATCTGTAGTAGAAACTGCTGACGTAATATCATTACCCCAAAACATAATAGTACCTGACATCCCCGACTGTGGAGCTTCAGTAAACGTTATGACCTTACCACTAACAGTATAGTCAGTACCTTTCTTCTGTATAAGTCCATTTAACTCCACATAAAGAATTTCATTTAATGTTGTCGCTTCTACTGTGTATGTTGTTGTAGACCCATCGGAAGTAAAATCATGACTTAAAATATATTGTGCGAAATCTGCTGACTCATTTTCAATCGTCTTAAAGATAACGTTACCATTTCCATCGGTGGCCATTACTTGTCCTAATGTACCGTCGGATGATGGTAATGAATATGAATCACTAATTTTAACTTTTCCTCCGTCAGTTATGGTAATACTATCTGTGATGGTAGTATCACTCGATGTAAATCTAAAGATAACACTATTCGATTCTTTAGTTACTTTTAAATTGTCTGAAACATATAATTCTTCACTATAGGTTTTTCCATATCTTTTAGATAAGGACCCTAAATTATATAACCCATTTATAGAGGGCAATAAGTCACTACCTATATTTTGAATTGATACGTCACCAGTGAATGAAGGACTATTTAAGTTCGCCTTTTGGTTTGTATGTTCATTAACCTTGCCTCTGATTTTGTTCATCTTAGTAAAGACAAGTGCTGCGATAGTACTTAATTGTGTATTAGACATGATTAATTTATTCTGTTTTTTACTATTATAAACTTACATTTATTTCTATTATAAATAAAGCAAAATATAAAATAGTTTTATTTTTTAACTAAAATCAATGAGAAATCATCAACTGAATAGTCATCTATTATTTTTATATCAACATCCTTAAATGTTTTGGATAGTTTTTCAACCAACTCGTTTTTATTAAAAGATACTTGAACTTCACCTATAAAGTGTTCTTTATCTAATAGGTTTAAACACACACCCACATCACTAATTGATAAGAAATGTGAAATGTGTTCTATTAATTCTTTTTCATCAAATCCTATTGAGAATACCCCACTAGCATAAGTCCATTCAAACTTTTCTAAGAAATATAGAATGTTGGTGTTCAGTACTCTAATCTCATCTCCATACCTTTCTTTCGCTATTTTTATGAAATCAGGCATGATATCTATTCCTGTATAATCAACATTAAAATCATTTAATTTTAAATGACCATAAAGGTCAGATAAACCAGACCCAAAATCTAAAACTCTATCCCCGTTTTGAACATAATCTAAGAATACGTTAAACCTATCAATTTGACTATCTCTGTCTCTCCACCCTAAAAGTATAGGGTCGTCTTCAGATTTTGATAAGTCAGTCATCACCTCATAAAAGGCCTTTGATAATGTTTTCTGATTAATATTATTCGTATTCAGGTTCATATGATAACCATGTAGTTAAAATTGTTTTATTTGAGGACATTGGTGTTCTACCCCTATGTATGTAAGGAAAAGATGCTGGATGAATTAGTAATGTCCCCTTTGTTGGTTTAAACGATAGCATTTTACCATCCTCATCGTTGGCATATATAAAATCTGTCTCTCCTCCTTCTTCTACATCATCTAAGTAAAGTAAGAAAGAAAATAACCTTCTACTCATTTCGAAAGTTCCTGTCTCTGCGTGCCATGCGTTGTAGTGACCTGTAGATTTAGGATACTCTTGAACTTGTAGTAGTTCATAGAAAGTAGGTGCCAAGAATAAATCTTCACCGGGTTTAGTCTCATCTTGATGAGGGAACCCTCCTAAGTATTGGTCAACTACGATTTCATTAAATTTTTCAATTACACCATAACCAAACAATACGTCATCATCAACTGGCGATGATAAAGTATCAAAATCAATCGATGATTTAATTGTGTCGTTTATTCCTGAACCTGATTGACCTTGGTATGCCAATTTTAATGTTTTTGCTCTTTCAAATCTTTCTAATATTAAGTCACATTCTTCATGAGTAAAAGCTCCTTCAAAGTGACCTATTGTATTTTTTAATTCCATTTTAATAATTTAATGTATTTTTATTACCGTTTTCTTGTCCCCACCAACCAGCCATTGCAAATCTTTTTGACTTTACGTTTGGTACAACTTCGGAGACATAGTGCATATGACCCATACTTGTGGCTAAATCAAACATCGTTAGTGTATTAAATTTAGGAACATTTATTTTTTGAATCAAGTTTTCATCGATTTTATCTTGAAAATGTAAGTTACCCCCGTATTGAGGTTTCCAATCTTTACTTAAGTTATATACAAACCCTAATACACCGTTAGGTCCGTCACTGTGTGGGGATAAAAAATCTCTATCCGTATACCATGACGCGAATAATTCATTGACTTTTGTTACTTTGTACCCCGTTAAATAATCTAAAAAAGATACGACCTCTTCAGATAGTACGTCATGCCTGAATTGACATTCCTCACACCAACAACCGTCTACGTGGTCATCGTTTGTTCTTCTAAAACTATATGAGAATTCATCCTGACTAAATGCTTGTCTAGCCTTATTATCGGATTGTACAATATAATCATTATTTTCTTCCACCCATCTAGTTATGTGCATATCACCGTCATATGAAGGTCTGGACGAAACATTCCACCAATCTTGTGGCATTGAATTTAAATGATTCCACAGTTTCTCTGCGTATTCTTCGTCCAACCAGTTATTGATTGTAACAATTCCATTCTTTAGAAATTGGTATTTTAACTCTCGTACGTTTAAATCTTTATTAATCATATTAATATTAATATAGTGGTTTACTATCTTAAATTCAATAGTTTTTATTTTTTAAATTATTCAGTCTAACCTCTAATTGTTCGAAACACTCTATAAAGGCACTATCTTCTAATTCGGACCTACTTGAATGATATCCTTTAACTGAAAAGGAAAATCCACTACGTAGTTGTATGTGACCAACCCATTGAGATTCGTTAAAACACTCGACACTTAAAATAATACCAATAGAGTCAAAAAAATAATAAAGACTTCTTATGTGGTATAGAGACAATATAGACCTGTTGATAATTGGGGTATTAGGGAATACTGTTTCCTTAAAAAATTTAAACGATAGTGGGTACTCATCTATTACCTTACCCCAATCAAAAACGTTATCCATTATACATTATCTTTTAACCCCTATATCTGTATACTTATACCAAACACGCTCGTGTATAAAATATAAAATCATTTTGGTAACGACTTCCGCCCCTCCAATACTCAATCCAATTAATGGGTCCCCACTAATATACCAACTTAATAAAATGGTATCAACTGTACCAACAATCCTCCATGTTAACGTCTTTAAAAAATGACGTTTAAGAGTGACTTTTGTCTTTTTTGTCATAACTTACCGTCGACTTTCATTTGTTCTCTTATTGAGGTCGCTGAAATATCTCCAATCTCTGTTGGCGGGATATGTTCTATGATATCATAACCAACACCTCTACCATAATTAATGGATTCAATGTCAGGTATAATTGTAGGTAATACCTTACCTTCTTTTATTAGGTGTTTTAAATCTCCTTCCTTAACCATCTCTAAGATTTGTTCTGCCGTCCAAGGGTTTTTTTCGTCGGGTTCCACATCTCTAATACCTAACCATACGTTATAACCCTCCTTCAGTCTTTCATTGATTAACCAAAGGTGTCCTTTGTGTAATGGTTGCCATCTTCCTGCGAAGAATGAGTATTTAACATCTGATGTGGATGACTCTTTGTCTGCTTTCGCTTTAAATTCTGCCATAGTTCATTTGTTTTTAATTTATTCTGCTGAGATAAACTCTCTTAATGCGTCAACTAATTCAGTGTCGTTTTCTACTAAATTACCTTTTACCATAATATCTCCGTTCTGTCTTAATTCTAGAACTGGAACATCTAAACCTGTAACGTTAAATATGATAGCGTTTTCTGCCAAGTTTGTTGGGGTTTCGTTTAATCCTTCTTCCATTTTTTAAATGTTTAAATAGTTTATTATTTCAACTAATGAAGATTCAACAGGTACGTTTGTTGTATCAACATCTAAGAAATCCTTTTTTGGTTGGACATATTCATCACTATGAAAATGTTCTCTACCTCTTATCTCTGTTGTGTGAACAAAGAATTCTTTAACCTCATCACCTAATCGGTCTTTGAAAGATTGTCTCATATTCTCGTAAGGGGCCACTAAAGAAACAACAACATCATTTCCTTTATTATTTAGAAATTGTGATATGTTTTGTGCTCTCTCAATATTCGCCTCTCTACCCTTCTTAGAGTAATCTTTATTTGCGGTTAATTCTCTTAGGTCATCACCATCTACATGAAAGATAGTCTTTTTATGTGGATAGTTAACCTCTAAATACTCTTTTAATGTCTTTGCTAAGACAGTTTTTCCGTGGCCAGGTTGGCCTGTAAACCAATATATCATATTTTATATTAAATGGATTTGTTTATTACGTTCGTTTTCGCCTATGGGACATTTCTCAACTTCATTATTGGTTGAGAATGGTTTAATATAACACGCCTGACCTGCACCTTCAATATAACCAACTCTTTGGAAAATTGAAGTGTTAAAGGTGTACGGTGTTTGAGCCCCACAAACGATACAAAGGTCTTTTTTATCCATACCTTAAGTATAGACACAATCAAACGTAAAATCAATATGAGAGAAAAAAAAGAACCTCGGATTGAGGTTCTAATTTATTATTTTAATAAGGTATGTTAATATGAAATATATGTTAAAATAACTAATTTTAAGATATACCACTATTACGAGTATACTAATAAATAGTTAAATACCATAAAAAATACAGACTTAATTGGATTTTTTTTCGAGTATCACACTTTAAATGTGACTTTTACCCAATTACCAGCTCCTAATATGTCAATTTCTGGTATTGTTTTAATGGTTAATATATCCTCCCCAAATACGATTTTGTCATCTATAAAAAAACTAACCCCATCATTGAACACAACTCCGTCATTTTTAACAATATAATCAGTATTCGTAGTCTCTACAAACATAATATCGGCAACAATCATTTTAGTATAATTCTTCACGTCTTTTAAATTAGTTATCTTATTCTGTAAATATATAAATAGATTTCATTAAAACCAAAACTCAGGTTAATTATGTTTTATATTCCACTATGGACATAATTAGTAAATTATTTAATATTTATATACATAACGTTAACACAATGAAGATAAAATTCACAAATAAACAGATTGCGAGTATTCTAAATGAGTCATCTGAAGAGCACATAGTTAAGGCAATTAAACTAATCGGTGGTATACATGCCGATAATATCGCATCTGTTGATATTATAAAAGGATTATTATCGTCTAAAGGTCTTGGAAATGTTAAATTAAGACTAGAACAAAATTACGATTTAGACGGGATTCCAAAATTAAAAGATAGGATTAGATTTCACGAATATTGGAATCGATTTACAGGCACAACCGATGGTCGAGGATTTGCGTTTGAAGGATTGATAGCTGGTCTATTTGGAGGGGAAACAACATCTAAATTAAATTACGAGGACCCAGACAATAACAAAAAAAACCCAACACAGGACGTTATTATATCATCAAAAAAAAGTTCAAAACACTATTCTTTAAAAATCGTTAGAGATTCATCCGAAAGATTCAGTTTAGGCTCATATAAGAAAAAACTATCAGACTATTTTAAGGCAATTAATAGTGACTCGAAGGAAACCGTTATGGAATTCCTAACTAACGAAAATAACGATAAAGAACTTAAAATAGAGTTTTTAGACTCTTGTTATGGAGATGATATTATTTTTCTATTCGCACATATAGATATTCCTGGTAGAGCAATAAGGTACACCATATGTCCTGTCTATGGGGAAGATGGGATTATTGATAAAATTATTAACCAAGGAGGTCTAATGGCTGGTAAATCGGGTCCAAACTCGATAGGGATAAAACCTGAAGGGTTTGATTGGTCAATCAAATTTCCAAAGGTAACTGAAGAAGAGGTTAGTCAGTTTTTACCAAACGAAAAAGGTGTTAGAAATAAAGATAAAGTTTATTCATTATTTAGTGACGAAGTAACAGATTAATTGAGACCCGAGGTTTTAGAGTACATCTACAACAATAAAGAACGTTTATCTTCTGAGCTTAGTATGTTAGATGAGTCTGTAGTGGACCTAATAACTAAGTTCTATGAGTTAGATATCGAACCATCCAAATACGATGACCTTCTTGTTGGATTAACAGATGAAGATGTTACCAAAGATTTTTTACGTAATTTAGATAGAAAATCGCTTAAGTCTGGTAACGTAGAAGATAATGTCATAAAATATATAGAAAAATATAAGAAATCGCTTACTGATAGAGTTTCTCCTGAACCTGAGCATGAAGATAGTTATTTCGTTGATGATGATGAGGAACAAGAAAAATCTAAAATAGGTAGAAAATCATTTATAAAAGAGCTAAGACCTTTACAGGTAGAATTATTGAAATTACAGGAACACGTTAAAAAAACAGGTAAATCTGTTGTTATTGTATTTGAAGGTAGAGACTCGGCAGGTAAAGGGTCAACAATTAAAAAATTCATAGAATACCTACAACCACAATACTATAAAGTAGTTGCGTTAGGAATACCAACACCAGAAGAAAAAAAGAATTGGTTTGACAGATACGAAAGAGAAATAGAATCAGGTAAAATTATATTCTTTGACAGAAGTTGGTACAATAGAGGTATTGTAGAACCAGTAATGGGATACTCAACAATGGAAGAATATGCTGACTTTATGGAGAATGTGGGTAGTTTTGAAAGTTCACTTTTATCCAAAGGATACGATGTTTTTAAGTTTTGGTTATCAATAACACAAGACACACAAAGAAAACGTTTTGATATGAGAAAAAACTCACCACTTAAGTATTGGAAATTCTCACCTAACGATGAGGCGTCTATTGATAAGTGGGACGACTATACCGAGTACAAAGAAAAAGCATTAAAACAAACTGCTGAGGTAATACCATGGTCAGTTGTGGATACAAACGATAAGAGAGCGGGAGCACTTAACTCAATTAGAACAGTTCTAAATAAAGTAGATTACGAAGGTAAAGACGATAAAAATCTAGGAATGATTTACCCTGAAGTGGTTACCACTGTTGATGAGGTTCAAGGAGTAAACGAATCTGAGGATAACTCATTTATGAGAAGAAGAGTCGATAAGGTCGTGTTTAGAAAAATAGTTAACCCTAAGGTAACTATCACGGTTGAAAAACACCCTAACGGTCAGATTGTGGACATTATAAACAAATATAATATTAGGTTCCCATTCGTTGTTGGTCAAGTTCTTAACGCTGGACATAAGACATGGGCCAATGTTAATGGGTACGAAGTGTCTTTAGATGGGTTTAACTTTAAGGGTGGACCTGAAAAAAAGAAATTCGGGATACCTGTTAGTATGTTACCCCCACACCTAAAAAACCTTTAACCAAATGAAAACACCAATCATAAAATATAGTGATAAAATATTAGATAGGTTAAGTTGGTTTATGAAAATAGGTGGTATCACATTATGCCCATTCATCATACTTAAAGAACGATATAATGTACCAAACGCTGATTATAATAAGAGAATTATCAATCACGAATCAATACATATCAAACAACAACAAGAACTTTTAGTGATACCTTTTTATGTGATATACGTCACAGAGTGGTTCATAAAACTTTTTTTCTATGGTAAGGACGCGTATTATAATATTTCATTTGAACGTGAGGCTTACAGTAACGAATACGATTACAAATATCTAAATAAAAGAAAAAATTATAGTTGGGGTTGTAGAATATTTAAATAAAAATACTATTTATAGTGATAAAACAATATTAAAATGAAAAATATAAACGAAAATATTAATAGATTAAGACAAATAATGTCTTATGATAGAAGTAGAGGATTATTGATTAATGAATCTCAATACTCAATTGAGGATAGTGTTGAACTATCTGAACAAGAAGATAACGCAGCTAAAAGGGCAGAAAGTATTGCGAAACAAATATATGCTGCGTGTAAAGGTATGGGAACTGACGAATCACAATTAATTGATGCAATTAAAGACATCGATAATTCAAAACTATTCTATACAGTGGACGAGTTCTTAAAGGGTTACGATTACGGAAATGAAACCGAAGGTTTTGAATACTATATAAATGACGAATTAGGGGTAAGTGATATGGATGTAGTAGAATCAATAGTTAGACACTTAGAAAAAATCAATATTAAATCCAAATATGATACGTCAAGTAACGGAAAGGTCTTTGTCAATAACACTTTTAAGTTAATGGGTGACTCTACAGACGAACCAATTAAAGACACACCTATTTCAGATAAAGAAGACACACCTATTTCAGATAAAGAAGAAAGTGATTCAGTTTGTCCTACTATCGAAGAATTAAAAACAGGTAAAAAATTCCTTAAAGTCGATGGTAAAAATGAAAACTGTGACGCAATTGTATTGGTTCAAAAGAAACTAATATCTGAGATGTTAAAATTAGGATTACCTGTAACGGAGATTAAAGGAGATGACTTAGGTAATTATGGTAAGAAAACTTCATCTATGTTAGCCGCTTATCAAAACTTTAAAGAATTAAAGGTCGACGGAATCGTTGGACCTAAAACAATGTCATCTTTAGGTTTTTAATTTAAATAAAATAAAGAATATATAATAAAAAAAGAGGACTTTGTCCTCTTTTTTGTTTTTAAGAATTCTCAGTACTGAAGAAGAACGTTTGGAACAATCTCCCATCATCTAAGTCACTACCAAAGTAATCTAATGATGCGTGGAAAATATCTCCACGATAGAGTACTAATCTATTATAAATGTTACCTACGGTATCAACCCTATCCCATTTAGTGTAGTCTTGGAAATCATTACCAACCTCAGACATCATTTGATGGTCATAATCTACTTTATTCCCATATTCATCTTTAGGTACTCTATACAACCCAGACTCCTTATGTCTGAATAGTCCTGTACCTCCTGTGTGTGGAGCGTTAGGTGTTAGATAACAAACACCCGCCCAACCTGTTGTTTGGTCAGAATGTATCCACGTTCTATCATTTGCAGTAGTTAGTTGAAACGCCCCAGTATAACATACCTCTTCATTATCCCCCCAATACGTTATCTCACCATCGTGGGGCTCAATTATTGAATTTATATAATATTTTAATTCATCATCTAAAAAAGATACGGTACGGTTTCCAGGATAATTACCCTGAACTCCAAACTCTTGATTAAGGGCAAATTCCCTAACATTATCCGGGTCTTGATAAAAGTTATCAATAATTATAACGTTAACATCCATTTATTCTTCTGTGTAAGTATTTATATTTATAGTGTAAAGATATTAAATAAATGAAAAACAATAAAGAGACAACAACAAACTTTTTAGATTTATTAATGTACAAAGTATACACTAATGGTAATATAATCACTGACGAAGAAGATGAAAGTTTAAGAAGAAGTTTTAAACTTCAAATTCATTGGAATAAAAATAGAAATGATTTACCTAAAAGAATTAAAGAAATGTTATGAGTAAGTATAAATCAGAAAAATTAGACGAGTTAATCAAATCCACTAAAGATGACACTATAAAATCTGTGTTATTTAATTTAAAATTGGTACCAACGTTCTCTCTAATGATAGACGCAACATATCAACCAATACAACAATTCTTAATCGGTGAGTATCCAACACTATCTCCCGATGATATTACTTCAATTGTATTAGCAGCAACATGTCAATTTATATTCAAATCTTACGATAGAATAAAGCAAGGTAGAGAACTTAAAAGTTATTTAGAATCAAGAGATTTAGAGATTAAAGTAGATGAAACAAAGGGTCAACTGACGAAACTCCTTAAAATTGGTTCTGACGTATTAAAAGACATGGGTTATACTGTCGGTACTATGTCAGGTATTTTAGGATTCGCTTTCATATTACACCCGCTAATGACAGGTATTTCAGAACTTATGGGTCGTAATACCGACTTCACCATCGATAATATCTTTAATTATGTGATTTTAGGTGTTGCGTTTAAAGGGTCTTTATTTTTAGAACAGTTTATCACTAAAATCACAAAAGAGTACGAAAAAGAAGATAAGATTGGGGCTAAGTTTAAATGGCCTAAAGAGTTTAAATACGGAGAAAAAGAGTACGGACTAATTAAACAATCTAAAAGCGGCGCAACTTACGAACATAAAAAATATAAAGGTGATAGGTTATCGTTTGGTTCTGAAAAAGAAATGACCGATTATCTTGAAGATTATACTTCACCTAAAGGTGGTACTCAATCGACACAATTAGGGGATACGTATTTATCAGAATCACAACTGAAAAGTTTAATGGATGGTATTATTCTAGAATAACAACATCAGGCAACCCTACTTCAGTAATTCTATGGATTAAGTAATCCCTTAGAAAGTCATCGTCGAAATAATCATCCATCCAATTACCGAACGGTATCATTGTATAACTTTGCGTAACAGTTTCTGACGAATAATTCCATTCGTCAATAAAATCAATTAATAAATCAGTATCGATACAATACGATTCAATTTCGTCTAAGGGTATCGTATAATATCTGGAGTGTTCATTTGTAAATTTAATGTCGTGATAGTCGATATCTAACATAAAATCCACATGAATATCATCTTCATGTTCAAACCAATCATTAATAATTCGGATTTTTGGTACTTTCATCATATTTAATGTAGAAGTTTATTTTTAAAAAGTATACCTAACTATGAAATTAAAAGAAATATACCAATTCCAATACGACCAACTAGTTGAGTCCTTGGAAGTTGAGTTTACATTATATGACGATTCCGATAATTCATATCGGTTAATTAACCTTAACTTAGTTGATATAATACCATTACTAAGTAATCCAACAATATTAGAGGAATTTGATATTGATGAATTAATGGAGGATTTATCTATCATTGAAGATATTATTGAAAATTATTTAGACATTTATTCTGACGAAGTACCAAAAGAAGAATTTTTATAGTATTTATTATTATGAAGTTAATTAATATTTTAAAAGAATCGATTCAGTACAAAGTACAATTTGAAAGTTCAGACAAAAAGTTAGTGGAGGAGTTTGTCTCATTCATTAAGAATGAACTGTCAATTAAAGAAGATATTGATGTTATTCTACAAAATGATAAGAACGGAATTAAAACCACCGCAGTCTACAATTATGGTGGTGGGGATAAATCGACTATCAAAGTTTATTGTAGAGATAGACAGTTAATTGATATCTTACGTTCTATTGCTCATGAGATGACACACCACATGCAATTTGAGACAGGTAAATTAGATGAGAAACCAGCAGATGTTGGTGGACCTATCGAAGATGAAGCAAACGCTAAAGCCGGTGAGTTAGTTAAAAAATTCGCTCAAATGGGTAACGAGATATACCCTAAATCTGAAGACGAGACGGTTTAAGGTCCAATTCTTTCTAAGTGCATTGTAAATTTGGTGAACGTTTTTTCAGGTGACCCATCCTCCCATTGACCAGAACTCGATAATATTAAATAATCAATTCCGTCTGCAACTATAGTGAAAACTCTTTTAGTGTTAAAGTAATCTATCTCGATTCTTCTATATTCTCCCGTAGCCAAATCTTGGTACGTGTAGTAATTAAAATCATATTCCCATTCGTCTCCTAAATTAGAAAGATAGTACCCACCATATACTTTAGCATATGTGAAGTGAATTCTCTCACCAATATCTAAAACGTCTAATGGTTCAATAGGGTCTTTCATCGAAAAAGTACCTGCAACAATCATAGTGTCGATGACTTGACCTGTAATTAAGTTTTGACCAGTGGCCGATATAAATTCTACTTTATAAGTTCCACTCAGTGTTGGTGTCGCGGGTAAATCAAATTCAGCCTCACAACTAAACAATGATAATACTAATACACTACAAGCTAAAATTCGATAAATCGATGTCTTTAAATCCTTCATTTCTTTTTAAGTTTATTCCTGTTGCACGTTCTCCTGGTTTGTTTGGGTCCATATCGTTAATGACATATCTCCCTCCCCTTCCGATACCCATAAGTAACGTGTTATATGGTATATCGTGTTTTGTTAATTCTTTTTGAGTTTGGTATCTTAAATACTCAGGTCTTGCCGTTGTTAATATAATGTGTTCACCATTATTATACCACTCTTTTAGTTTTTCTATTACGTCTACAATTGGTGTAGGTTCTGATGTTGTATAAGTTTCGAACTTACGATAATGAAATATAGTTCCGTCTATATCACAAAAGATTGTTTTATTTTTTACCATTAAATATCATTTGTCACTTTATCCAAATCCTGTTGTAGTTTTTGAATTTTCAACTTATTGTCTTTATTAGACATTTTTAACTCCACAATAAAAGTTCTCAGTCTTTGAATGAAATAATCTTTATATTCCCCTTCCTCTACCATATCTTTATGTGATACTTATTTCATTTCCTCT
>JAAHTG010000609.1_pt1 | contig 29906 bp, 25 predicted proteins | sample 6116081 | NCBI WGS metagenome assembly JAAHTG01 (sample SAMN13939989, study PRJNA603662) | sponge metagenome | isolation source: marine sponge | host: Mycale hentscheli | place: New Zealand | collected 2005 | reverse complement strand
CCCCCCCCCCCCCCCCCCCCCCCCCCCCCCCCCCCCCCCCCCGCCCCGCCCCCTTGGTAGCGCACGCTCCATTAAAATACCTCGCAAAGGAAAAGTTTGGCTTTTACGTTTGAGGACCATAGCTTATGGTGTGCCGCCCGCCAATGGCTCTGTTAACAGGCACGCAGTGATGACCGATTTAACCTATAATCCGCACAAGAAAATTGACTTGGAAAACCGCAAACGGCGTTTGCTTTTTCGCGCCTGGCATCGCGGCATTAAAGAACTGGATCTGATTTTCGGCAATTTCATTGAGGCCAATGTGCAGTCATTCGATGATGAAGATTGCAGCTGGTTCGAAAGCCTGTTTGAAGAACAGGACCATGAGATACTGAAATGGATTACCGACGACGACGGCGTGCCGGAAAAATACTTGGGCGAAATGATGAGCCGGCTCCAAAAACTCGACTTCATGGTCCTGAAAGCAAAGTAAAAATTCTCAAAACAGCCTTTAAAACTCCGAAAACGACCGGCAAATTCCCAAAAACCAGACAAAAGAACCGAAAATTTCGAATAAATTATGAATTTTGACGACCTGATCAATAACGAACAGCCCCTGACGCTGGCACGTGTGCCTAGCGGATTTGATGCCATGTTGCTCGCGGACTTGGCCGAGCGCGCTTTTGCAGGCGCCAAACGACCCGTTTTGCATATCGCCAGCGACGACGCCCGCCTTGCCCTGCTTGAGGTTGCTGTTCGTTTTTTCGCACCAAAGCTTGAGATCACCACCCTGCCCGCATGGGATTGTCTGCCCTATGACCGGGTGGGCCCGCAAAGCGATATCATCGCCCGCCGAATGGCAGCCCTGTCTTCGCTAACATCATCAAACCTGAAAAAACCAAGATTGGTGTTAACCACCATCAATGCTGCCCTGCAACGCGTACCCGCACGCGGCGCGTTGAAAGCCGCGACATTCCACGCTGTGCCCGGTGACCGGGTTGATATGAAGGTACTGACCGCTTTTCTGGCAGCCAACGGTTACAACCGCTCAAGCCAGGTTATGGAACCCGGCGAGTTTGCCATTCGGGGTGGCTTGATCGACCTGTTCCCGCCAGCGCACAAAGAACCGCTGCGGCTGGATTGTTTCGGCGATGAACTGGATACCATCCGTCGTTTTGATCCACTGGATCAGCGCACCACCGGCACTACTGATGTGCTGCACTTGAAACCTGCCAGCGAATACACACTGGACGCTGAAGCGATCACTCGTTTCCGCAAAAATTATGTCGCCATGTTTGGCCCTGCTCGGTCGGATGATCTGTTGTACGAAAGTGTAAGCGAGGGCCGTAAGTACCAAGGCGCTGAGCATTGGCTACCGCTATTCCACGAAAAGCTGTCCACGGTGTTTGACTATGTTGAAAACCCGGTTCTAACCCTGGACCACCAGGCCGATGAAGCAGCGAGCGAACGCCAGAAGGCAATCAATGATTACCACGACAGCCGCCAGCAAGCCTGGGAAATCATGCGTCAACAGCGCGACAATAAAACCCCGCCATATAAACCCGTTCCCACGGGCGCGCTTTATTTGCCCAAAGCCGAATGGCAGGAATGGCTAGACCAACTGAATGTTGAACGCTTCACCCCGTTCGAGGAACCCACAGCGCTTGACGTCGTAGCGTTCGGCGCGCGACCGGGCAGAAACTTTGGTCCTGAGCGCAACAACAAAGAAATCAACGTTTATGATTCAGTACGCGACCATGTAACAACCATGCGCGGCGATGATAAACGAGTGGTTTTTGCCTGCTATTCGCTGGGCGCAGCAGACCGGATGAAAGGTGTACTGGAAGACCACGGCCTTGCACCGGTTGGACTTGCTGAAAGCTGGGCAGACATCCGCACCGCTAACAAAACTGCTATTGCCGTCACCGTTTTGCCGCTGGAAAGCGGGTTTGAGACCGATGATCTAGCGATCATTTCCGAGCAGGACGTTCTGGGTGACCGCTTGGTGCGCAAGTCGCGCCGCAACAAGCGCGCAGACAATTTCCTCAAAGAGGCCAGCACGCTGGCGCCGGGCGATTTGGTTGTTCATGTCAGCCACGGCATCGGTCGCTTTGAAGGACTGGAGACCATAACGGTGTCGGGTGCGGGCCACGACTGCCTGCTGTTGTCCTATTTGGGCGGCGACAAGCTTTATGTTCCGGTTGAAAATATCGAAATTCTGTCACGCTACGGTAGCGAAGATGCAGGCGGACAACTAGACAAGCTTGGCGGCGTCGCGTGGCAAGCACGCAGGGCCTCAATGAAAAAGCGCATCCGTGAAATGGCGGACCAGCTAATTAAACTGGCAGCGGCACGCGCGCTAAAAGAAGGCCAGCGCATCACCATACAGGAAGGCATGTATGACGAATTTTGCGCTCGCTTCCCCTACACGGAAACCGATGACCAGCTTCGCTCTATCACCGATGTGGTCAGTGACCTTGCCTCTGGCAAGCCAATGGACCGATTGATATGCGGCGACGTAGGTTTCGGTAAAACCGAAGTTGCTCTGCGCGCTGCCTTTCTTGCTGTTATGGAAGGCCACCAAGTGGCGATCGTTGCCCCAACCACACTACTTACCCGCCAACATTATTTGAATTTCACCGAGCGTTTCAAAGGTCTGCCGGTTCGCATCGGTCAGCTTTCCAGGCTTGTTTCCGCGAAGGACATAAAGGCCACCAAGGAAGAAATGCAAAAGGGCACGATCGACATCGTGATCGGCACCCACGCCATGCTGGCCAAAGACATTCGGTTCAAAGACATGGGGCTGCTTATTGTCGATGAAGAACAGCATTTCGGTGTGGCGCATAAGGAAAAGCTCAAGGAGCTGAAAGCCAATGTGCATGTACTGACTCTGACGGCGACCCCTATTCCGCGCACCTTGCAAATGGCTATGTCTGGCATTCGCGACCTGTCGTTGATCGCCACACCGCCAGTAGACCGCCTAGCGGTTAGAACCTTTGTGCTACCGTTTGACACAATGGTGGTACGCGAAGCACTGCTACGCGAACACTACCGCGGCGGCCAGAGCTTTTATGTTTGCCCGCGTATTGCCGATCTGGAGGAAGCCGCCACTTTCCTGCGCGAAGAAGTACCCGAGGTGAAATTCATCATGGCGCACGGCCAAATGGCACCGAAGGTGATCGAGGATGTAATGACGGCCTTTTATGAAGGGCGTTATGATGTGCTGCTGTCAACATCGATCATCGAATCCGGCATTGATATCCCCACCGCCAACACGATGGTTGTTCACCGGGCCGACATGTTTGGCCTGGCTCAACTCTACCAGTTACGCGGCCGGGTGGGCCGGTCCAAAACCCGGGCCTATGCCTATTTGACCACCCCACCGGGAAGGCGCTTAACCGAAAACGCTGACAAGCGATTGCAGGTGCTGCAGGCGCTAGATACCTTGGGTGCCGGCTTCTCAATCGCCAGCCACGACATGGACATACGCGGCGCGGGCAACTTGCTGGGCGACGAACAGTCAGGCCATATCCGTGAAGTGGGCGTGGAACTCTACCAGAAAATGCTGGAAGAAGCGGTCGCTGAAGCGCGTGCAGGCCAATCGGAAGATGACTTCTCAGACGCCAGCTGGTCACCTCAAATTAACCTGGGCGCAACCGTTATGATCCCGGAGGGGTATGTGCCCGACCTTACCCAAAGAATGGCACTTTATAGGCGCTTGGCAGACCTGGAAACCCGCGAGGATGTGGACGCCTTCTGCGCCGAGCTGATTGACAGATTTGGCGCCCTGCCCTCTGAAGTCAAACAGCTAGCGGCCATTATGATCATCAAAGGTCACAGCAAACGTGCGGGCATTGACAAGCTGGAGGCGGGCCCCAAAGGACTGATCCTCAGTTTCCGCGACGACAAGTTTGCCAACCCTGCCGGTCTCATCGACTTTATCTCAGCAACCGGACAAACAGCCAAATTGCGCCCTGACCACAAACTGGTGTATTTTGCGCGGATGGACAAAGTAAACACCCGCCTTAAAACAGCAGCGGCCATTACCCGCAAGCTCTCAAACATTGCAACCCAAGATCAAAATAAGAGCCAAACTTAACAAAGTTTTATTTAACGTAATAAAAACACTCTTATACCCGATTTCGGTCACAATTCAGGCAGACCTTGAAACCCATTATTCGAATATATCGCATCTTTTGGGGGACAAGCAATGACCATGAAATCTTCACTTTTCGCCGGGTTGGTAGCAGCCATAGGCGCAACATCAACGGCATCGGCAACAGACGAGGAAACCAAAAACTTTGACGGCTTCTTTATTGGCGGAGAACTTGGAACAAGTTTCCTAGAGGCCAACGGAAGCGGCCAAGGAGGGTTTTATTACGGTGCCCTTACTGGCGTTCGAAGACAAACTGACAGCGGAGTGGTATTTGGCATAGAGGCCGCGCTCGGTAATATCGACAGAAGCCTATATGATGGTAATAGCTTTGGATTCGTGGGCCCCTTAAATTTCAAGTATCAATGGAGCGCAGCTGCCACTTTTGGACATACATTTGGTGCTGGCGGAAAAAACCTGATTTTTGGAAAAATCGGTTATCAAAAATACAAATTCCGCGCAGACTTGGATGATTTGTTCAGTTTCATTGAAAATTCACCTGATGGATTCGCAGGGGTTAACCCAACATTTTTAGCCTCTGTTAAAAGACCGGTTGTAGACGATGGTTTTTTGCTTGGCATAGGCTACGAGCGAAGCATCTCCAACGCAGTGAACTTTCGGGTTGGTGTCGATTATGCTGATGGTACTAACATACATCAATGGCAACCAAAACTCTCGGTGCTGTTTAAGTTCTAGCATCAAAGGCCGGGCCAGCCACCATCAAAACAACTATAGCTCGGCTATTGGCCAAACCACATACTGGTGTATATTTGCGCGGATGGATAAGGTAAACACCCGCCGTAAAACGGCCGCTGCAATTACCCGGAAACTGGCAGTAGTTGCGACGGACTGAAACTTGAAATACAATACATGACTAATCTTGTAATATATTCTTGTTTTCCCATATCTGGAACAACGCAGAACACAAGAATAACCAGCAATTGCAGGGGAAATTATGAAGCTAAATTTGTCTCAGGATGCCCTCGGCGGCCTACTTTTAATTGCTGCCGCAGCCATCGCCCTGATTTGGGACAACTCTGCTTTTGCCCCCTACTATGACGCCCTACTTAATGCCGACGGCACTATTTCCGTTGGCGGCTACGGCCTTTCAAAGCCAATTCTACTGTGGATTAATGAAGGTCTGATGGCGATTTTCTTCTTGCTTGTCGGTTTAGAAATCAAACAAGAAATTCAAACTGGTAGTTTGTCAGATCCAAGAAATATAGCTTTGCCGATTCTGGCTGCAGTTGGGGGAATGGCTGTACCCGCCCTGTTATACAGCATTCCTAATTTGGGCGATCCCAGTGCCCTTAATGGGTGGGCAGTTCCCACTGCGACCGACATCGCCTTTGCGATCGGGATTTTGGCCCTTTTTGCCAGCCGGGCACCTGCGTCCCTAAAGATATTCATACTGACCGTGGCAATCATAGACGATCTCGGCGCAGTTGTTGTTATTGCTGCCTTCTATACGTCTGAGCTGTCAACGCTATCCCTTCTGTTAGGCCTAGCTGGGTGCATAACATTATTTGCCATGAATAGGTTCGGGGTTCGCAATACATCCGCATATCTGTTTGTTGGCTTGTTTATATGGATTTGCGTATTGAAGTCAGGTGTTCACGCCACGCTAGCGGGTGTTGCTGTTGGTCTGGCCATTCCCGGCACCAGAGACAAAGGCGGCCATTCACCACTGGCCGAAATGGAACACAATCTCCACTATCCTGTGGCCTTCGTCATTTTACCTCTGTTTGCACTCGCCAACGCTGGCGTCGCGCTAGGCGATGTTAGTATGGACACTATAATGCAACCAATAAGCACAGGTGTTATACTTGGCCTAGTAGTTGGAAAACCGCTTGGCGTATTACTTGGTACTTCCTTGGCTGTATATGGCTTACGTTCTGCGCTTCCGCCCGGCCTAACCATGCGCCACATATGGGGTGCCGGACACCTTACAGGCATTGGTTTCACCATGAGCCTGTTTATCGGTAGCCTCGCCTTTTCGGATAACGATCAGATAGCCCAAGTCCGTATCGGGATTTTGTTGGCCAGCCTTCTTTCGGCGTTGTTTGGCTGGTGGGTTCTACGGTCTGCATCCCAAGTAAACAACACATCACCAGTCCTATAAGCACTGTTGCTGCCACATTTGAAGCAGGTGGCTTCAAAAGGCCACAATTTTTCTTTTTTTCGCCACCTATTGTTCACACCGAAGCCGCACTCCGGGATCAATTTCCAATGCGTCGGCAGCGAATAGTATCGCTAGACCGGTGATTGACAGCATAGGATTTTGGAGGAAAAAATGAAATCAACAATCCTTATACTTGCCGCACTTGGCACCACTCTGGGTACAGCACTCACTATCCCTGCAGCTGCGCAGGATAGAACGCCATTTAGCGGCATATACGGCGGCATCGAAGCGGGCGTTGACTGGACCAAACTGGACGGCGACCTGAAACGTGACCGCAGCCTCTATTACGGTGGTATCCTTGGTTACCGCCAACAAATGGATGGTGGCTTGGTTTTTGGCGCTGAAGGCACATTCGGCGACAGCGGGTACAATAACAATGCTCTCGGTTTAAAAGCTGAATACGAATGGAGCACGTCGCTAATACTGGGTAAAACTTTTGGTGACGGCAATAACCTTCTTTTCGGTAAGGCTGGTTATGCTCGAGCAACCTTTAATCCGGTTGGCACGCCAAACGACAGCTTCGGCGACGGCGGTTGGCGGTTTGGCGGCGGCTACGAGCGTGCCTTAACCGAGAACGTGAGTTTCCGCCTGGGCGGTGATTATACCACTTACGGTAATGGCAGCGAGCAATGGCAAGCCAAAGGCGGCCTGCTGTTAAAATTTTAGGGTTGCACCCTCAGCCCTATGCCGGAAGCGCCTCCCCATCAATCCCCTAATGCTTCTGGCACCTTTCACGCACCTCCCGCGTGACGCGAAAGGGGCGGTCCCTACCGCCCCTTTTTTGCTATGTGCTGGCCAACTTTTGCTACGAAAATATAGACGCGCCCTATGCAGCGTCTGTTTGTATTTTATCGATAACCTGCACCAAAACTGATGCTTCCTGAGCACCGGAAACCCCCGATTTACCATTAAAGATAAACATAGGAACGCTCTGGATACCCATTTGGTGAGCCTGTTGAAATTCTGCAGCAATCAAGTCTTTGTCCTTGTCATTGGCCAGCAAATCTTTGACCAAATCGCCGTCCATGCCAGCAGTGTGGGCGATTTCCACAAGCAATGCGTGGTCACCCAAAAAAGCACAGTCTTCAAAATAAGCTTTCATCAAACCTTCTGCGACTTCATTTTGCAGGCCGGGCGTCATCGCCCATCTGATCAAGCGATGGGCATCCAGTGTGTTGGCAATCCTGCACTCGCTTTCAAAATCAAATGCGATACTCAGTTCTTTTCCAAGAGCGAGCAAATGCTCTCTTGCAGCCTTAAATTGAGGGCTGTCGCCGAATTTCTTGGCGTAGTGCTCCGCGCGGTCGACGCCTTCAGGCGGCGTTTCACTTGAAAGCTGATATGGCCGCCAACGAACTGATGACACAACGCCTGGGCGCTGCTCTAACGCCTTATCCAGTTGCTTTTTGCCCACATAGCACCAGGGGCATACCACATCGATGACAACATCTAGTTCCATTCTGAAGTCCTAACCAAACTAGCTAAAGTTTTACCGGTCTATTTACCTAGGCTTCAATTTAGGGCGCTATACCGACTAGGGCAACTATTGACGGGATTTGTGATGATCAAAGCACTGGACATTACTGCTGCTGGGATGATCAAGGCGCAGACGCGGGCGACCGAACTTGCTGCCTATATCGTTGAAACCAGAACGGAACGAGTATCTGGTCCTTCTGGCACCACGCCCAATTCCGGCACCTTAGCCAGCAACAGCGATATGCCTGCAAACAACCCAGGCAAACAATCGCTGCAATCCGGTTCGCTGATTCAGCGAATTGTTGATTTCAAAGCTACTGAAACACAATTTCGCGCCAGCGCCACGGCATTCAAGCGGATTGCTGATACCAATGAAGAAACAATGGGCACTTTGTTCGATAAAAAGGGCTGAACTTAACCTCTACCGCCGCATGGTAATTTCATTTTGGACTATCACGCCAGTTTGTCTTGACGAACAGGCAATTAACCCCAACATTGCTGGTTATGGACCTGCCGATAAAGCCCCAAAGCGAGAGCAAGCAACTGACCGACCAATTCGGACGGACAATTAACTACCTGCGGCTGTCAGTTACCGACCGCTGCGACCTGCGCTGTCGCTATTGCATGGCAGAAGATATGGTGTTTCTACCGAAAAGCGATGTGCTGACGCTTGAGGAATTATACGAATTAAGCGCAGCCTTTATCGCACGCGGCGTTCGGCGCATAAGACTTACCGGCGGTGAACCCCTGGTGCGCAAAAACATCATGTGGCTAATCAGAGCACTCGGCGCGCAGGTGACGAAGGGTTTGCTTGATGAAGTTACACTCACGACAAATGGAACCCAACTACCAAATTTGGCGGCCGAGCTATACGAGGCTGGCGTCCGCCGCGTCAACGTTTCGCTGGATACGTTGTCAGCGGACAGTTTTAAAGCCATCAGTCGCCGTAACAAGTTAGAGGCAGTACTTGAAGGCATTAAGGCGGCTAAAAACGCCGGGCTGCAGGTAAAAATTAATACGGTAGCGATGCGTAACTTTAACGAAGACGAGATACCGGGGCTGGTTAGCTGGGCGACTGGTGAAGGCTTTGATCTGACACTGATTGAGACCATGCCGCTGGGCGACGTTCAGGGCGGACGCGAAAGCAGTTATTTGCCGTTAACTGCCGTTAAAAACCAGTTAGACCAACGGTTTACCCTAAAGCCAAGTGACTATCGGACCGGCGGCCCTGCCCGCTATTTCACTGTGGGTGACACCCGTAGCCGACTGGGTTTGATTACGCCCCTTACCAATAATTTTTGCGATGGCTGCAACCGCGTAAGAGTTACCTGCACCGGCCGAATTTACATGTGCTTGGGGCAAGATGATCACATTGACCTGCGCGCCGCACTTCGTTCAGACAGTAAAGAGGAAAACCTCAACAGGTGCCTCGACAAAGCCATGGGTCTGAAACCAAAGGGGCACGACTTTGCTATGAGTGACGGCGAAATGATCGGCAAAGTAAACCGACATATGAGTCAGACCGGCGGTTAAACTGTAATTTTACCAAATAATTTACGCTCGCATGGTCATGGGATATGACTATACTACCCGCAAAGCATTATCGGATATTTTATGAAACTAGCAATTATTGCCAGTGACTTCGGCGAAGCAGGAAAAGCCGCCAAAGTATTGAAAAATAAAGTAAAATCTGTCGGCGTTCGGGAGGCCGACGTGATTGTCGCCTTAGGTGGTGATGGCTTTATGTTGCAAACGCTGCATGCCTATATGGACTTCGATAAACCGATTTTCGGCATGAATAAAGGCACTGTTGGTTTTCTGATGAATGAGTTTTCTGCGGATGATTTGCAGGACCGCATCGCCAAGGCCGACACTTTCACACTGCATCCGCTGCGCATGCGTGCCACGCGCTGCGATGGTGAGGTGGTTGAGTATCTGGCGGTCAATGAGGTGTCATTGCTGCGAGAAACCCGCCAGGCCGCGCATATGCGGGTCGCGGTTGATGGGAAAATACGCATTCCGGAACTCGTAGGCGATGGTGTCCTGGTGGCAACCCCCGCGGGGAGCACAGCCTATAATTTGTCGGCCCATGGCCCAATCATCCCGCTTGGTTCCGGCTTGCTTGCGTTGACGCCGTTATCAGCTTTCCGGCCTCGCAGATGGCGCGGCGCACTTTTGCCCCATAGTGTCTCGGTTGAAGTTACGGTCAACCAACCTCAAAAACGACCAGTTTCTGCCGTTGCTGACATGCATGAGGTGCGCGATGTACGCCATGTGTTGATCGAAGAAGCGCGGGACCGCAATCTGCAGATTATGTTTGACGCAGAGCATTCGCTTGCCGAACGGATATTCAACGAACAATTCGTCCATTAGTCCTTGCTCCAAATTAATGAGCCCCCGCCATTGCTGGCAGAGGCCCATCACCCGTCCCTTATCGGGATTTTATTCTATATAAAACTGCCATCCACGTTGGCACGTGTCGCTATTGGTAGCGTTACGGTAAACCGGCTGCCCTTTTCCAACACGCTGTCCACGGAAAGATCGCCGTCCATCCGGCGCGCCAGTTCCCGTGAAATATGCAAGCCAAGTCCGGTACCTTCCTGGCGACGGGAATAAATATGGTCAGTAACCTGGTGAAACTTCTCAAAAACCTGGGCTTGTTGTTCTTTCGATATTCCGACCCCAGTGTCCCAGACAGTCAATGAAAGCTTATTGCCAAGCTTTATCATCTCAATACCAATTTCACCGCCATCGGGCGTAAATTTGACTGCATTTGATAACAGGTTGACCAATATTTGCGTGGCCCGCCGATCATCGGCCAAGACACATAGATTGGTAGATATCTCCAGCGCAGATGTCTTAAGGCCTTTGCATTTGGCAGCATCAATATTCATGTTAACCGCTTTGGCTACCAAGTCCTCGACACCAACCTGATCTAACTGAAGCGACAAACCACCCCCTTCGATAACCGCAACATCCAGAATATCGTTAATCAAACCAAGCAAATGTTCGCCTGAAGTGCGAATGTCCTTGGAATATTCGATGTATGTATCACCGAGTTTACCAAACGTTTCATGCTGGAATGCCTCGGCAAACCCGATAATGGCGTTAAGCGGCGTGCGCAACTCATGGCTCATGGCTGCAAGAAACTCATTCTTGGCACGCAAAGCACTTTTGGCCTGCTCTGTGGCAACATCCAACGCAATGTTATTGCGAGTAAGTTCAGCAAAGAGGTTTTCCAAATTATCCTTGGAAGCCTGACGTTCATCCGCCTGAGCATATAAGCTGGTGACATCCATACCCACACCGCGAAAACCTTCAAAATTGCCAGACTTTCGATCAAAAACAGGCACGCCAGACAGGTGGAATTTCAATTCAGAACCATTGGGTTCAGATACCACAAATAGTTGTTCTCTAAAGGGTTTTCTGGATGTTAGCGCGCGCGGGCCATCAAAACGGTCCTCCAGGTTTTTTTCAAACCTGCCAAATTGCTCAAACCGCGACCCAATAAATAAGGATGCGGGCTGGCCCACTATGGCGGTAAAACGGTCAGACAGCGAACACACTCTCAAGTCTGAATCACATTCGAAAAACCAATCAGAGCTGGCGCGCGCAAAATCCTGAAACTGGGCCTGGGTTTTGTTAGCTTCCTCGATGCCCCTGATTTGCATGGTGACATCTTCGTAAGTACCAGCGACCGCTATAATTTCACGACGCTCATTGCGAATGGGTATATGGCGCCCCAAAAAGACCCGCTCTCGATCATTGATCGAAACAATCTCTTCTGCGCGCACAGTCGTATTGCTGGCTAATACATCATCAATCACAGGTTTCAGCGACGGGACCCGGAACTGGCCCACGCAATCCGCTGCACCGGGCGCCAAGGTCATTTCGCCAAGCGACCGGTCAATTTTATTATAGTGAGCATTGGTATGCATAACGGTGCCATCGAGAGCCGCAACATAAAATGGCAATGCCTCATCAACCAGGATATTGGACAACAATCCCAATATTTGCTCGTTTGCCGCGACATCATGATCTACGCCACGCTCAATAGTTGCGCCGAACGCATCCTTTGGTGAGCCGCGTTGATCGCGCCGTCTGTTATAAAGGTCGACAACTTTTCTGTCTTCAACCGGTCGTTTCGCCATGTCGCGCTCCAATTTCGCTGCCTGCCACGCAAACTGCCCCACTAAACAACTTTATCAAGCTCTTCTATCGCTTCTTGGTACGCACTGTCGCGCTGCCACACTTGCAATGCACCACGGGCATTTTCCTCAGATGTCGCATCAAACAGAGCTAGAATTTCTTTAACAACGCCTGGCGATTTCGGTGCACCGCCATCGCGGGCCTGAACCACCAACAAATAAATACTGGCGAACTGGCTTCGTTCTATGCCAACTGCCTTTGCCAAAATTGCAAAGCTCTCGCCTCCAGTGTCGGAGAAAATCCGCCATGATGTTTGGAAATTAACGCACCCCAGTTCACCCATGCCTGCAACAAACACCGCAACGCGCTGCTGGCGCAGCGCATTCAGCAAGAACTGGATAGACAGCTCACCGCTTTCGGCCATACGGCGAACAAGTTGTTGTGCCTTAATATATGTGCTTTGCTCGGATTCCTGATCAACCATTGCTACGTTGGCTGCCCGGCGCACAGCACGCTCGAACACCACAGGATCCAAATCGAAATCACTTAAGATGCGTTTGCGCAGCGCAGCCGAAACCCACCAATACATCCTGTATGCCAAGTCCCCCGGCAAATCCGCGCGCCTTAACAAGGGTTCCTGAAAACGATCAACACGCCGGGATTCAGCAACCAGATATTCCATCGCCCGTTTGCTCAATGTCGCATCATGATTGTTCAGCAAGGTTTCAATTACATCTTCGTTGCCGAATTCAACCAATGCATTGCTTATATTCTCTGACAGCTCGTCACGCATGGCAATCGCCATGCGGTGCTCGTCGGTACGCATGCGAATAATTTCAATAAGCTCTGGATCTTTTAGCAGAGAACTTTTTTCTAATAACGGACGAGCAATTTCCGCTTCGTCATTGGCAAGCTGATTTACTACATCTGGTAAATCCAGATCACTGTCCGCTAAAACTTTGGAAAGTTCTTTTTTGATATCGGCTTCAACCTGCGACACAAGTTTACCTAAAATGTCCGACATCAATGCACGCTCGTGCTCGCTAAGTCGCCCATCATCAGAGAGGAAAAGGTCAGTGATATTCTCGACTAACCGCGCACGCGACTGCCCCGATTTATCCTTAGCCAAAAGCAACAAATCCTGAAGCTCTTTACTGATCACCAACTGCCTCCTACTGGCAACCAAATCGAAGTGGCCAAGCAGCCATTCTTTGATGAGATTACCATTACCCCTGAGTACGCAACCTTAAGAATACAGATTCATGGCAAGGAATCAACACCTTAGCTTTTAAGGTAGTAGTTAGATTCCCTTTAGGTTGTGTTATAATGGCTCGAAACACCACATATCGAATCAATATGATTCGCCGAGTCTATATATAGCGATTCGAAGATTGATTTTATTTTTGGAAAATAGCCCTATCATAGCGACAACTTGGCAAAACCGATGCAAACCGATAAAATCATTCGATAATCTCAAGCTTAGCCCAGGTACCATCCGCGTAACAAAGCGGCGAATAACTATCGCCCTCTGGCACGATCACAGACCTGATATTGCCAATAACAATGCCGTGGCTGCCCACATCCATAATGCTGTCGACTTCACAGTCAAAACTGACCAGCGCACTGGAGAGAATTGGGGCACCCTCGCCGCTCGATGTCCACTGTCCATCATCAAACCGCTCGGTTTCCGCCATGCCATTCATGCCCGCGAACTGCATCGCCAACTCTTTATGCTGCACACCGAGAACATTCACCGCAAGAGTGCGCCCGCGCGAAATAATGTCGTAAGTAGCCCCTTGTCGATTGACACAAGCAAGCAACCGCGGTGGGTCGGCCGACAGCGAAGTAACTGCGGTTGCAGTCAGGCCCGCACGAACGCCGCCATGACTGGACGTCACAATATTAACCGCGCCGCCTAACTTGCGCATACCTTGCTTGAACTGGTCTACCGATATGGTCATTTAAAACCTATAACCCACGGCCCTGTCAGAGGCCTTCTTCCTGAAAATGCGCGCCAGCTGCACCCGGCACCGTCACGGCACTCTAGCGCCGGTACCTGTAAAAGCAATCGCAATTCTTCTGGATGGTGAGGGCAAAAAAGACCTGCAGGTTACTTCAAACCGTGCCTACAGGAACCTTAGCAACGACAATTGATTTAACGAACTGATGGCCTGGTAGGAAGCCTCAAGCGCAACCTGATCGTTATTTAAATTGGTCACGGCTTCAGCGATGTTTACGTCTTCAAGGTCTGCGATAAAGGTTTCAAGGAATAAAACAGAATCTTTATGTTGTTCGTTAATGACTTCAAGTCGCTCGAAGGCAAGGCCATTCGAAACATGCTCACGCCGCAAGTCATCGATTGCTGGCGACAATGACTGCAGTCGCGCTTGCAGGAAATCAAACTGGGTTTGATCCAGCTCATCAACAAAAGGTGTAATTTGGTGCTGATCATATAGGGCTTTTAGTTCGTCAAAAATACCAGTAGCGAGGTCGCTGGCCAACATACCAAATTCCAGATTAACACCGTCCGCAATCCGCGCTTCGAATGCAATCGCTGCGTTATCAAACACATCTGCGGTCGTTGGCGCAGCCGACAGTTCCGCCAGCGTACTAACGTTCACCGGCTGGGTGCCAGTTTCCGCGCCCGAAAACAGATAGGTGCCGTCAAAATTGGTATTCAGCGAGTTGACCGTGAACCTGAATGTCTGCTCCAGCAATTCCTCAAAGCCCTGGGCCTGACCATTTGCCAAGACCGTCTGAATATTTTCTTTCAGATCTTCCATCCCATCAAGAACACCGCCGATCTGCACATCGTTAGCATCAAGCTTGCCGCGAATGGTGGCGATTGTATTCCCGTAGGTTTCGATGCGGGATTGAAACGACCGCGCGCCAAGAATTGTGCCCGTTTCACCTGCAAGTCCTTTGAAGTCGTCAGCTTTTTTGCCGGTGGAGACTTGCCGCTGGTCTTCAAACAATCTTGACTGATTGTTGATGATGCTTCTGACCAATAGTTGTTGCTGCCCAAAACTGGATACTCTACCAACCATCGTCTTACTCCTTAAATCGCATTCAGGAGCGAGTCATACAGCTCCTGAACACTCGATAAAATTCGCGCGGCAGCGTTATACGCGTTCTGGAAAATAACCAAATTTGCCAACTCTTCATCCATGTTAACGCCAGAAACATCCGCGTTTCGCTGAAAAACTTCCTGCTGTAAGGCCTGGTTATCTTCTTCAAAATTCTCCGCGCGCTGCGCCATCAACCCGGCATTACCGAGTATGCGTGCCACATACTGCGACAGCGTAACGTTGCCAGCTTTCAGTTCACCCGCTGACGAAAATGACACTAGTTTGGTTTCCAGGTTTTGAAGTGCCAAGGCACCGCGTTGATCGCCGCTGGTCAATGCCACCGCGCCGATGGCAACCGTCGCGTCAAAAGAACCAAGGGCCAACAGATTCGGGTCATTTTGAATGTCGGCACGCACGTTCAATTCTTTTGCTGCATCAACGGTGAATGTATCGCCGATGCCAAATATACGCGTGAAACTAAGTCCGGTATTACCCGACTCGGTAGTGTCAGATTGCACCTTCAAGGAGATGTCATTAAACCCGGCATTCTCTGTATAGGTCAATTCGCCGTTGCCGTTTAAAGCAAAGGTAAAATAGGCTCCCAATCCCGAAACATTATTCAGTTCTGTAACCATGTCATCAAAGGAAGTGCCGGTTACATTCACAGAAACAGTGTCAATTTCGCTGCCGCTACTATTGGTGATTTGGAAACTCATGGTGCCGCCAGGTGTCAGCAAATGCTCTTCGGTACCAGCAAGACCTGTTTCGTATATTCCCGGTTTGTTGGCGGTAATCAGGTTATTCATACCGAAGAAGTGGCTAAAACCGCGACCTGCCCGGTCACTGGGCGTTGTAGCATCGTCGAAAATTACCACGCCGTCGGTTGCGGTCGTTGCGGTGAAGCTCATAACGCCGTCGGTCAGAGAGAGAGTGCCATTGCCACCAAGTGCCGTGTTAACTTGCGTGATAAGTGCGTCAAAATCCGCGGGCGCGGCTCCATCAAAGTCAACGGTTGTATTTGAGACCAAGCGATTTTGATCGTCCACCACCGCAAAGGAAACCATGCCAGTAAAACCTGTTGTGTGACCGCCGTCTACAAATGTTGGTTCGCCGGTCATGCTGTTCGGCGGAGGAACAGATACAAAGCCATTTTGGTTGGCGTTAAATTCGTCTGCCAATTGGGCAGACATTTCGCCGATAGCCAAAGACAAGTCTACTAGTTGGCGATCGCGCATTTCTGTAAGACCCGCAAGCCTTCCGGACCGAAAATGCGGTGTAATGTCGACGGACGACGACGTCGGCGATAACGTGTCGCTGTCCACCCGGTTGATGGTGACCGCAGGAAAAAAGGTGCCGGAAGAAACGATGCCCGGTGCGTTGTAAGTCAACTGCGACAGTGAGCTATCAACTAGCGGATAACCAGACTGTGTTGTTACCGTAACCTGGCCAGATTCCGCTCGGCTCACCCTGATGTCAATTTGCTCGCTCAGCTTTGCCAAGGAGCGGGCAAGCTGCCCTTCCAAACCACCAGTCTCACCGCCAAGTGCTTGCTGACGTACAATCAGAGGGTTAAGCGAATCTATCCGCTGCAATTCCTCATTGATTGATTGCACGGTCTCGGTAACCTGCTGGCTTGCCTCAGACCGTAGATTCTGAATTTGAATCTGAACTTCTTTGACCTGATCGAGGAAACTCTGCATTTCGCTGATAGTTTGCTGGCGCCTCAGCACGTCAGCTGGGTTAAGTGTCAGGTCAGCAATCGAGGAGTAAAACTGATCAAGACGAGCCGCTAACGAACTGTCAGATGCCGGATCACCAAGCACACCCTGAAATCTGTCATGAAATTCGCGTTGGGCAGAAAATTCTTCAGTATTAGAGATGGACGTGCGAAGTGCTGTTTCCAAAAACTTGTCAACCACGCGCTCAATCGACGCCACATTGACACCCGCCGACGTTCCCTGAACGACTGCGGCTTCTGTGTTAACGCGCACACGAGCATAATTCTCGGTGTTAACATTCGAAATGTTGTTCGCCGTTACTCGAATAGCTTCTTGATTGGTAAAGAGGCCAGACAGTGACGTAGAAATAACATTGTTAAGCGACATTCATAACGCTCCCGTTGGAGGGCTGGTACGTGGCAGCAATTGCCTGATGTGGCTGAACTGTCGGTAATTTTGTCACATTTAATTTCCGGCCACGATAGAGACTACGAGCACAAGCTGTGTCTTTTTTCAGTATATCAATCAATATGTTAACTTGGTTTTCCATCAACCAGTCACCTACCTATGAGCATTTTGCCGCTTCTCAGTCACCCATAAATAAGCAAAGGGCGTGCCAAGCATATGGCCGGTAAGGTAAATTGGTGTCGTCGATAAATGATGAAAAGGCAGGGGCGGCAGTCTGCCCTACAACGCGACAAAGCCGCGCTAGGAATGAAACTGGGTAAGCGCTTCGTCAACCGGCATGGGTTTGCCGTACAGCCAGCCCTGCCCGTAGCCAACACCAATCGAGGCAAGGAAATGTTCCTGCATGTCAACCTCGATACATTCACCGATGGTCTCTATGCCAAGGCCTTTGCACAGATCAGAGATCGACTTTAGAAAAGCGCGGTTTTCGCTGTCTTCAAGTGCCTTCCGCACATAGATGCCGTCAATCTTCACATAATCGACTTTAAGAACCCGCAAATATTGCAAGCCCGCCGCCCCTGCCCCGAAATCGTCAAGTGCCACCTTGTGACCAAAATCGCGAATGCGCGACAGGATACGATTGGTGGTTTCAAGGTCGTCGATTTGACTGGACTCGGTAAGTTCAAAACTCAGTTGCTCGCGCACATCTGTGCAGTCCTCGAGGATTCGAAAGAAATGTCGTAAAAATGCAGGTGACTGGATTGAGCGGCCAGAAATGTTAACCGCGATGTTGGTTTTAAAGCCAATGCGCCGCACTCGTTTCAACAACGACACCACTTTCATGGTCATGGCCAGGTCAAACTCGTGAATGACGCCGATGTCTTCTGCGAAACACATGAATTCGTAGGGTGAGCCGGAATAGAAACTGCTGTCGAACCGCGCCAAGGCTTCAAAGTGATGCAACGAGCCATCTTTCAGGCTAACAATCGGCTGCAAGGCCACGTCAAATTTTTCCTGCACGACTATCTTCTTAAACACCCGCAGCTGGTTGCGCACCTTTTCAAGCCTGCGCTCATAACCGCCGGTCAACGCCTTCATCGTGACTGCCCGCTCAGAATTTGCGGCTTGCTTCATCGCATAAACCGCAGCCTTAACCGCCTCGGATTCTGAGATACCGTCTGCGCCAGCGACAGTTACAAAATTAGTATCCTCGCTTTTATGATAAGCACTGCGCACCGCTGCTTTCATTTGGTGGCCGTCTGACTTCACATCAGCTGTATCTTCCGCCGCAGTGGTAGGAGTTTTTCGGGCGGGAAACCCTTCGCGTTTTTCCTCAGTCTGTTGTTTGGCGGTTGCCTCGGTTGCAGCATCGTTCAACAGCTTGTATATCGCCCACAACCCCTCAGCACCCGAGCCATCTTCCCCCTGTTCAGCGTGTTCCCCGCTAACACCTGCGAGGCGCAACAGAGTGTGCGCCGATCCTTCATCTCCCTCAGATTTATAGCGTGACAATTTTCTTGCCAGCGTGGCGAAATCCTGTTTCTTAAATTCTCGGGATTGGCTGGAGGATGGCCGTTTAGCGCTATCAATCGACAAATGGCCGCGATATTTGGCAACAGCCACCTGATAGGAACTGGCGCCACCAGAAACAAAATGCACCACAGAAATGTCAACAGCGCCCACTTTGCCACTGGGGTGCAATATCCTGATGGGAAACGGGGCAACAAAATCGGTTTTCTTGAGCCGTTCCTTGACCAACCGCCATAGCGCCTGATCACGTTCATGCACCAAAGACGCAAAATCTGTCCCGACCAGATCATTTTTGTCCACACCGAGAAGCAGCTGAGGGTCACCCATGAACTTCACGACTGTATCGCTGCCACTTAATTCCAGAAACGACGACGCTATGCCCTGAAACAGCGGCAACCACGACAATAATTCGGCGTTGGCCTGCATATAATTTTCATCGCCCAGCGGCATGCTCGTTCCCTGCGGAATTGCGTTCGCCTCAGATAGATCCTGTGGCTCAATGCTAAATAATCTTCACTTTCATCCAGTTAGCGTCTCGAGCGCTTAAAAAGTGGTTAAAACAGTGAAGATTTAAGTTTGCACGGGCATGTGTTTGTGTATAATTAGAACAAAACGGGAACATAATATGCAAAACACACACAACGAACCAATTCAAGCAACCCCAAACGCCGAAGATATTGCACTCGTAGACCCAGTGGTGTTTGACTGTCAGGGCGCGCTGCGCAGTTATCGGTTTTTATCAGGTGGGCACGGCGACCAGGCAGTTGGCAGCCACACGGTCAAGAAAATGGCTTTCTCCGACAACCGCTGCCTGCCGGTTCGAGGGCGCGCCGAAGGCGGGCAAGACGGAAATTTTGTCATCGAGGACCAGCCCATTGACTGGACCTTTCGCCCCGCTGACCTGCAGGGCGTAAACGACGCCTTTGCCGTATTTGTAAGCGGCAATTCAATGCTGCCCAAATATAAAAACGGTGACCTTGTTTATGTGCACCCTACCCACTCGCTTACAAAAAACCGTTATGTTCTGGTTGAGACAACCGAGCATAAAGGATTTATAAAACAGTTCATTAGCTGGCAGGAAGACGCTCTGATTGTACAGCAATTCAACCCAGAGCAAGAGATCATCATCCCGCGCGAACAGGTGCTGCGGTTGATGCTGGTGATCGGCAGCCTGGATTGCTGATGTTGTTTTTCGATTTTGGAAAAGTGGTACCCGCAGCCGGACTCGAACCGGCACGACCATAAAGGTCTCAAGATTTTAAGTCTTGTATGTCTACCAATTCCATCATGCGGGCATGCGTGAAGGCAGGTCAAATTCACTTCAGGGTTTATAGACTACGTCGCAGTGAAAACAACGGAAAAAACACAAGAAAAAATAGCGAATGTCTATTTAACTGCCACAGCAGGAAAAACTGCCAGTGTTTACGAAGTTTCAGTTGCAGGGTTTTAGTTAATTTCTGCGAGGCCGTCGTGGCGGTATTGCTGTACGGCGCAGTAGTCGACCAACTGGGTCGTCGCATCTGCAATCAAGGCCTTGTCGGCAGACCGTACCACAATCTGGGTGCCGATATTGCCGTCGCGAAAAAACGGATAGCTACCCAGCGAAACGCCTTCCATACCGCCCTGGATTTCACCCAGCTTTCCAGCCATCTTGCTTTCCGGCGCATGAATTGTCAGCGCCTGCGACCATATCTTTTTACCGGTTTTTAACCGCGGACGCAGGGTTTCAAGCATGGCCTCCATTATCTTGGGAACACCAGCCATCACAAACACATTCTCGATCTGAAAGCCCGGCGCAATCGAAACCGAGTTATCGATCAACTGCGCCCCTTCGGGGGTTTTTGACATGCGTTGCCGCGCTTCCGTAAAGTCTTCCGCACCGTAATATTCGGTTAACAAGCGATGGGCTTCAGGGTGAGTGGTTAGCGGAAGGTTGAAGGCGGCGGCAACACTTTCGGCAGTAATATCATCATGTGTGGGGCCGATACCGCCAGTAGTGAACACATAGTCAAAGCGCGGGCGCAGCGTATTCACCGCAGCCACGATGTTTGCCTCTATGTCCTGAACCACGCGCACCTCTGCCAGTTGAATGCCGGCTTCGTTCAACCAGGCGGCAATATAAGCGGTGTTCTTGTCCTGGGTGCGGCCAGACAGGATTTCATCACCAATAATCACCAAAGACGCGCTTACCATAACTGTTCCATCCTTGCCTGCTTGTTGAAGCTCAATTCGGCTTCAGCGTTGCCGGCTTCTGCTTAATATTGCGCTGCCGCACAGATGATCATCGCAAGCTGTCCTGCTTCGTTGGCAAGCGGCAATAGAATACATTCCGTCTTGGTGAATTCCCGCTCGAAATCGCCTAAATCAACTGCGGTTATCATCGGTCCTTTTCGGGCCATCACTTCACGGTACACGTCAGCGCGCCAGGCGGACGGGTGATCGGCAGAGTCGCTTATTTTCGCGTTGGTATAATCGGCGCCAATCGACTGAACGATAGCAGAGCCCATGAAGCGCACGCTGAAATCTGCGCCATCATCCAGAATATTTAGAACATAAACATATGGTGTCAGCTCCTTGAGCTGACCCGGCCGCATGTCCCGGTGCCGGGGCACTATACCATCGCCCTTGGCACGCAGCCAGTGTTCGTGCAATCCGCGCGTTACCGGCAGCGTCGGTGCGTCCAGCTCAATCGCAGTTGAACTAATTTTTGTTTTATCCGGCTATGGTTCAAGATCGTCTCCGTGCGGTTTGGCGAAATTATTCGCCGAAAACCCGGCTAAAGATCGTGTCCACATGCTTGGTGTGGTAATCCATGTTGAATAACTCCTCCAATTCGGCTTCTGAAACTTTATCGGTAACCACCGGGTCAGCTTTCAGCAGATCAAGCAGGTGCAGATCACCTTTACTGTCCCAAACTTTCATGGAACTTTCTTGCACCAAACGGTATGCGTCCTCACGGCTTACGCCTGCTTGGGTAAGCTCAAGGAGCACGCGCTGGCTATTGGGCAGACCACCCATTTTATTCATATTGTTCAGCATGTTATCAGGGTAAACTAGCAACTGATCCATTACGTTGGTAAGGCGCGCGAGGCTGAAATCCAGCGCAACAGTTGCATCAGGTCCGATATAACGCTCAACACTTGAGTGAGAGATGTCCCGCTCGTGCCAAAGTGCTACATTTTCCATCGCAGGAATACACATAGCGCGAATATAACGCGCCTGTCCGGTCAGGTTTTCAGTGAGGATTGGGTTCTTTTTATGCGGCATCGCACTGGAACCCTTCTGTCCCTTTGAGAAATATTCCTGCGCCTCAAGAACTTCAGTACGCTGCAGGTGGCGCACTTCAACAGACAGGCGCTCAATACAGCTAGCAATCACACCTAGTACAGAGAAATACATCGCATGACGGTCACGCGGGATCACCTGCGTAGAAACAGGCTCAACGGTAAGTCCCATTTTTTCGGCTACATGTTCTTCCACATACGGATCAATGTTGGCAAACGTGCCAACCGCACCTGAAATCGCGCAGGTGGCCACTTCTGCTCTCGCATCTTTCATCCGTTTGAGGCATCGGTCAAATTCGGCATAGGCCTGTGCCATCTTGAGGCCAAACGTGACCGGTTCGGCATGGATACCATGACTGCGCCCAATGCAGATAGTGTCTTTATGCTCAATTGCGCGGCGTTTAAGAACCACGAGCAACTTTTCAAGGTCTTCAATGATGATATCAGCGGCCTGCATCAACTGCACTGACAAGCATGTATCAAGCACATCCGACGATGTCATGCCCTGGTGTACAAAGCGTGCTTCGTCGCCCACATGTTCGGCAAGGTTGGTCAAAAACGCGATCACATCATGCTTTACTTCACGTTCGATCTCATCAATGCGCTCAACTTCAAACTTTCCCCGCTCCCACACAGCCTTGGCCGCGGCCTCTGGTATGCGGCCCAGCTTGGCATTCGCGTCACACGCATGTGCCTCGATTTCAAACCATATGCGGAACCGGTTTTCGGCCTCCCAAATGTCAGACATTTGTTTGCGGGAATAACGTGCGATCATCAGGTAATTTCCTAACTTGGGAATATGAAACGAAACTGCGGTTCTGCTAGCAGATACCGTCACTAATCGCAAGTTCCCTTGACAAGTTCGCCTGCGGCGTTGAGCATCTGCATAGCTTACAACTTTGGGAGGGTTTCATGCGCTGGATTTTACTGATTTTATTCACTCTGGGTTCAATGACAGCCCAAGCGGAAAACACCGTTATTAACAACACCACTGTACTCACCATGGACAACGACAAGACCTTGTCTGGTGCGACAGTCGTAATTGTTGACGATAGAATTACCTATGCAGGCCCAGCGGCTGACGCCCCCATACCAAGAAGCGTGGACAATGTCATTGGCGGAACCGGTAAGTTTTTGATGCCAGGCCTCGCCGAAATGCACGGTCACCTACCATCATCTGGCTGGTCGCGAGAGCGTCAGGAACGCATCCTGTTCCTCTATTTGGCCGGCGGAGTTACCACAGTACGCGGCATGCTGGGCGACCCGGTCCAATTTGAGCTGCGCAAAGAAATTTCCGCTGGCACGATGGACGGCCCTGTCCTTTATCTGGCCGCGCCCAGTATGAACGGCAACAGTGTCTCATCACCAGCAGATGGCCGCGCCAAAATACGGCGTTACGCAGCACAAGGTTGGGACCTACAAAAAATTCATCCCGGGCTAACCCGCGCGGAGTATGACGCCATCGCTGACGAAGCCAACAAATTGAACTTCCCGTTTGGCGGTCATGTACCCGCCGATGTGGGAATTGAACGCGCATTGGAAGCAGGTCAGATTTCCATCGACCATATGGACGGCTACCTGCAGATGGTTGACGGCGACAAACGCGAAATGACCGACGACGATTTTGCAAAAATGATTGAAATAACCAAACGCAGTGGTTCTTGGGTAGTGCCAACCCACGAGCTGTTTAATGTTCTCATCGGCGGCGGTGATGTTGCGGCGCTGAGTGTACGACCGGAAAATCGCTATCTAACATCGGATGCACTGGCAAGCTACCAGCGCCGGGCGGCAAATGCCAACGCTAGCGCAAATGCTTTGGCTGTTAAAAACCGTAATCGCCTTCTAAAGGTGCTGGCTGACGCTGAGGTCAATCTTGCGCTTGGCAGCGACGCGCCACAGCTATTTTCGGTGCCAGGTTTTTCAATATGGCGTGAAATCCAATCAATGCAGGCAGCAGGGCTGACAGCGGCACAAATTCTGAAATCCGGCACCAGTGCACCGGGGCGCTATTTTGCCGACAAAGACAAATTTGGTACGATTTCAGTTGGGTCGCGGGCCGACCTAATTCTGCTGAACGACAACCCGTATGAGAACATTGAAGCGGTATTTGACCAAACGGGTGTTGTGGCAGCCGGAAAATGGTACAGCCGGGCCGATATTGACACAAGGCTAGACGCGATCGCCGCCGACGTCGCCCGCTGACATACATTAGCGGTCGTGGCAAATTCTGATGGCATTGCCGTAACCAGGCGGCATGTCACCAATTTCGTCAACGATTGTCGGACATATGAAGTCATGCCAACCATGTTCTTTCGACATTTCGATGTCGATTTTTTTGGCCTTTGACTTCAGGCGCGCTTCAAAAATTATTATCAGCCGATCGCCCAGTACTGCGTGATGCTTTATCCACGAAGCGGTGAACTCGTAATTCTTAATCCGAAGACCTGTTTCCTCAAGTATTTCACGCTCCAGCGCACTGTATAGGTCTTCCCCCTCTTCGACCTTGCCGCCTGGCAAGTCAACCAAGCCGCTTGACTTGCGCATCAGCAAAACCTGCCCATCTCTAGACACCAACACTGCTTTCGCGGAAATTGGCATTTTTTGTAACGATTTTTTTGCTGAACCAATCTGCTGCCAGTACACACGCTGTCTCCCAAGCTGGCGATTTCATAGCAAGGCCAGCTTGTTACAACAAGCCCAAATCCCGAAAACTGGCCTGCCCTGTGCTGCCAACAATAATATGATCGTGAATCTGTATCCCAATTTTATTACAGGCATCTTTCAGGTCATTGGTCATGGCGATATCTGCCTTGCTTGGGCTAACGTCTCCTGACGGATGATTGTGAACCAGGATAAGCGCCGATGCGTTGTTGGCCAGCGCACGACGGACAACTTCACGCGGATAAACTGGCGTGTGGTCAACGGTACCATCACTTAATATTTCATCAGCCAACAATCGGTTTTGCTTGTCCAGAAACAACAACCTGAACTGTTCGCGAACGAGCGAGGCCATCGAGCTCTGGAGATAACCCGCCACAGCATTCCAATTCGACAAAACCGGCTTTTCTTTTACTTGCGAACGGGCCAGTACAAGCGCAGACGCCTGAACTGATTTTATCGCTGCAACAGCGGTTTCGCCTACCCCATCGGCCTTCAGCAACACCTGAGCTTCGGCACTCAAAACTCCAGCATAACTGCCAAATTCTGCAATCAATGATTTTGCCAACGGCTTGACGTCGCGGCGTGGGATCGCAAGCATAAGGATAAGTTCAAGCAGCTCATAGTCTGCCATCGCATCTGCGCCGCCTTTGAGAAAACGTTCGCGCAGTCGCACGCGATGCCCGTGACGGTGGTCCTTGGACGGATGATTATTGGTGCTTTGATCTTTGAACAAATCAGTGATCGCTCAGTCCACCTGTTCATAGGGTGGGAATTCCCATCCTTTGGGTGACTTGGTAAACACCTCGTATCCATCGTCAGTTACCGCTAGCGTATGCTCGAATTGCATTGAAAGAGATTTGTCACGGGTTACGGCTGTCCAACCATCACCCAGTACTTTCGCGCCGGGCTTGCCTGCATTTACCATCGGCTCAATGGTAAAAAACATGCCGGGCTTCAATTCAGGACCAGTGCCATGCTTACCAAAGTGCATTACGCTTGGTTCATCGTGAAATACCCGGCCAATACCGTGGCCGCAAAAGTCTCTCACGACTGAATAACGGTGCGCTTCAACATGCTTTTGGATAGCAGCACCAATATCACCCAAATGTGCGCCAGGCTTGACTGCTTCGATGCCTTTCCACATGGCATCAAATGTTACCTTGCACAGCCGCTGCGGTAACAGCTTTTGCTTGCCAACATAAAACATACGACTGGTATCGCCGAACCAGCCATCCAGTATTACCGTCACATCAATGTTGACTGCATCGCCCTGACGTAGTTTTTTGGGGCCAGGAATTCCGTGGCAAATGACATGATTGATTGATGTACAGACCGATTTCGGGAAACCTTTATAGTTAAGAGGCGCCGGAACGGCACCGTTACCAACAATAAAGTCATGGCAAATTGTATTGAGTTCTTCCGTGGTAATCCCCGGCTGTACGTGTGGGGTCACGCAGTCCAACGTCTGTGCCGCTAACCGCCCAGCAGCGCGCATACCATCCATCGCCTCGGCCCCGTATAACTTAATTGCGCCTGTGCGCAGTTCCGGGGCGGACATTCCGTCAATGTAATTCATATCAATTCAACTCGCGGTCATCAATTCTGATTTTCTAGTCAACAGTGTACGCCATTGGTCCTGTCACCTCAATGGCGGCAGGCGACAGTGTGCATTGATAGCACAATACCTCCACGCCAGCCCTGTAGGCGGCTTGTAGTTCATTAGCATAAGTCGGGTCAATATCAGCTGCAGGGCGAAAACGAGTACAATCTGATCTTTGAACAAGATAAACCATAACAGCGCGGTGGCCGTCAGCGACCATTTGGGTCAATTCCCGTAAGTGCTTTGCACCGCGCGCTGTGACCGAATCCGGAAACCGGGCTTCATCCCCTATTTTCAACGTAACATTCTTAACTTCCACATAACAAAGTCCCGGTACGCTAGAAAGCACGGGGTCCTCAAGCAAAATATCGATACGGCTGTTTTGCCCGTATTTAACTTCACGCCGCATTGAGCCGTAACCCTGCAATTGGGTGATTGTTCCGTCTTTAATTGCGGATTCAACCAACCTGTTGGGGTGCGAGGTGTTAATTCCAACAAGGCCGTCGCCGATTTCAACCATTTCCCAGCGCCAATCCAATTTGGCTTTCGGGTTCTGGTTCGGCGAAAGATATACTGTGCTACCAGCGTCCATGCATCCCAGCATTGATCCACTGTTGGCGCAGTGAGCCACAACAATTGAGCCATTCTCCAATTCCACGTCTGCCAGAAAACGCTTATAGCGCTTGATCAAACGGCCTTTGGTCAGCTTGGTAGGAAACTTCACATTCACACCTTGGTTTAAACGAACTAAAGAATACCTAGACCATCTGGTTGCGCTTCTGCAACACCCTGCCACGATGTGGGGGCTAACATCCTTCAAATACTCCATTTCCTATCGCTTTTCATCCCTCTGCTGAAGTAAATGACAGTGATTAAAAATGAGAGTTGGCGCCGAATAACATTTCTTTGTTTCCCCGAGCGCATAGAGAACCCCTTCACGAGGAACTACCCATGACAAAAAATCTATTATCACACGGCGCAAAATTCGTTGCCGGTTGTTCATTGCTGGCGATATCAGCTGGCGCAAACGCACAAGATGCAGACACCGAGTTTGCCCTTGAAGAAATTATTGTAACAGCACAGCGGCGCGAGCAAAGACTGCGCGACGTTCCTATTTCTGTTTCTTCCTTGCAAGGCGAAAGAATTAATGATTTCGCTACCGGCGGTTCTGACATTCGCCTGCTATCCGCCCGCATTCCCGGATTGAACGCCGAATCGTCAAACGGCCGCGTTGCACCACGTTTTTATCTTCGCGGATTGGGCAACACCGATTTTGATTTGATTGCATCGCAGCCTGTGTCCATCATTATGGACGATGTTGTTATGGAAAATGTGGTGTTGAAAAGCTTCCCGCTGTTCGACCTTGACCGCGTTGAAGTAATACGCGGCCCACAAGGCACGCTGTTCGGCCGCAATACACCAGCTGGCATCATCAAATTCGACACCAAAAAGCCTTCACAAGAGCCAAATGGGTATCTCACAGCCAGTTATGGTTCACTGGGTCAGAAAAATGTTGAGGCAGCTTTTGGCCAAGGTGTATCTGATACTGTGTCATTCCGCCTGTCCGCCCTATTCCAGGATCGCAACGATTATATCGATAATGCTTTCCTCGGCACTGAAGACGCGCTTGGTGGATACACTGAAAAAGCCGCTCGTGCACAGGTTCTGTATGAGACAGACAACTTTGATGCACTGGCAAACTTTCATTACCGCGACAATTCAGGTACTTCGGCGCTATTCCGCGCCAATGTGCTGACCCAAGGCAGCAACGAATTGAACGATAATTTCGTTCGCGATACTGTTTTCTTCGGCGATACCCACAACAATCCACAAGCTTATGAGCAATACGGCGCTTCGCTGCGGATGAACTATACCTTCGGCAACGACATCACGCTTACATCGGTTACTGCCTTCGAGGACGCTGACGGCAGCAGTCTCGGCGACATTGACGGCGGCAACCCAACTGGACCTGGATTTATCCCTTTCCAGTCAACGACAGCTGGCATCACAGACAAAGCCGAACAATTCACTCAGGAACTTCGTTTCTCGCAGCAGGCGACAGATGAAATTTTCTGGCAGGCGGGTTTCTATTATTTCGATAGCACCAACATACTTGGAACCGACCCTGGCTTTATTCCGGCTACTTTCGCGACACATAATAATGAAGCATGGGCCGTGTTTGGTCAGGTTGCTTACGACCTAAGCGAAGAAACTACGCTAACCATCGGCGGCCGTTACACCGATGACCAGCGCGACATGCGTGCCGTATCTGGCGGAACGGGCCAGGTATTCGAACGCGACGTTGAAGCTGACCGGTTAAGTTGGGATGTTGCACTCAATCATGCGGCAACCGAAGATGTCTCGGTATATGCCCGCGTTGCCAGCGGTTTCCGTGCGCCAACCATTCAGGGCCGCGATATCGCATTTTTTGGATCGCCGTCTGTTGCAACTGAGGAAACCATCATTTCGTATGAAGTTGGTTTCAAGGCTCAGCTACTTGACAATCGGCTACGCTGGAACGCATCGGTATTCTATTGGGATGTTGATGACCTTCAGATCTCAGCAGTTGGCGGTGGTGGAAACTTCATCGAGCTGATCAACTCAGAAAACGCAGTTGGTTACGGTTTCGAAACTGACATCGAATATCTCGCTAACGAAAATCTGATGCTGACTGCCGGGTTTGCTTACAACAACACCGAGATTAAAGATCGCGATCTGGCGGTTGGTGTTTGTGCACAATGTACAGTGCTTGACCCGTTAAATGCTGATGGGAGGGCATTAGTAGACGGCAACCCACTGCCACAAGCACCAGAATGGACTCTCAATCTTTACTAGGCCCTACTCTGCCTCGCCTAGACGCCTGTTCCGAGTGAAAATCTAAACACACGCTAATAACTAAAGTTTATCGGGTGAAACCAATAAAACCTGAAAAACTTAACAAAAAAAAGCTCAAGGGAATGACATGAAAACAGTTAGACGAATTGCGTTGCTAGCGTCGGTGGCTTGGTCAGCGCCAAGGGTTTGCCGGTGGGCGGCCCCTATGTTGTTAGGTTAACCGATGATAGTCGGGCAGTAACCAACACTGTCAGCAATGTCAGCGATCTTTTCCTTGAACTGGGTGAGACAGAGGTCGTCTTTCTTGTAGCGCGCGCCAGCAGCGCCTCCGCTGACACCTTGGAAGAAATCGTTGTAACAGGTCAACGCACCTTTTCAGGCTTGCGCACTGGCCCCGGACGGGACTTCGGGCGCGACGCAATCGACGCGACCCCTTCGGTCTCGCGCGATTTTGTCAGCACTCTGGCGACAGATTCGAAAATTCTGGTCGACAACAGCGTACCGCGCGGCCCGGCCGTATCCATTGCGGGTCAAAACTTCCGCTTCAATAGCGTGACAATTGACGGTGTTGCCCAAAATGACAACTTTGGCCTGTCACTTAACGCATCTGCAACGCAGCGAGCGCCAATTTCAATCGACGCAATCGGCGCAATTAACGTGAATGTGGCGCCCTTCGACGTGACCTACGGTAATTTCCTAGGCGGTAACATCAACATTGTTACCAAGTCAGGCACCAACGAGTTTCATGGCAGCGCGTACGGTTTCTATACTGACGATAGCCTGACCGGCAACACCAGTCAGGGCGCAGACTTAGCGATTGGTGATTTCGACCAAAAAACGTACGGTGCCACGCTTGGCGGGCG
>JAAHTG010000169.1_pt2 | contig 29918 bp, 32 predicted proteins | sample 6116081 | NCBI WGS metagenome assembly JAAHTG01 (sample SAMN13939989, study PRJNA603662) | sponge metagenome | isolation source: marine sponge | host: Mycale hentscheli | place: New Zealand | collected 2005 | reverse complement strand
TTGATGTTGATGTTCCTCAAGGAAGTGTAATTAATTGGTTTATGAAATTTCAAAGACGTGGACCTGGTGATGGAAATAGAAGATGTGAAAGAGTTGTTTATACTTTAGACTTGCGTGGTTTAGTAGCTAGAAATTCATATGCAAATGTGTATGATTGGTTTATTGGAGATAATATTGAAGCTCAATTAAACTCTGGAACTTGGGATGTAGGAGATAGCGGAAGTAATGGTAATTTTATTTTTGATGACACTTTATACTATGGCGGTGCAACCTCAACCACTTGTAGTACTGCAGAAACAATAGCCTCTGATTTTGGTGATGATTTAGTTAAAACTTATTATATGCGTTTTGGAAGAGCTAGTAATAACGCTGGTTCTGGAACAAGTAATAATTTATTTGCTGTTGTTCAAGGTGGAATTAATTGTGGAAGAAGTGATAAGCGTAGGTCGTCTTTAAAAATGGATGTTCAAATAATTAGAAGTGAAGCAACTTTAGTTTTTGAGTCTGAACCTTTAGATGCTTCTCCAGGAATATTTTATGAAGGAGAAGATAATTACGATATAACTGGCGGTCTTCATATGTCTGGAACAAATGTTAATGATGTAAATCAAACAGCATCAGTTGATGGAGTTGTGTATTTAAATAATTTTAATGCTTTTACTTATGGCAATGGAGTTGAAAGTTATAAAATTAGAGATTCAATTTCTGGAAAAGGATTTTCTTTAGGTAACAGAGTATTCGGAGCAACAGAGCAAATATATAAAAGAGCGCATAGATTTTCTGATATTACATACAGTGGAATATATAATGACGAGTCAAACATAAATAAATTAAACGAATTCAATTTAGGTTTAGTAAACTTTAAACAACTTGAAGAATCTTATGGACCAATAGAAGTATTGTCTGGAAGAAAAACAGATGTTCTTGCTTTACAAGAAGATAAGATTACATATGTTTTAGCAGGCAAAAATCTTTTGTCTGATGCTGCTGGAGGAAGTTCATTAACATCGGTTCCAGAAGTTTTAGGAACTCAAATTGCAAGAGTAGAAGATTATGGTATTAGTAATAACCCAGAAAGCTATACTGAATGGGGTGCTGATAAATTTTTTACTGATGTAAAAAGAGGAGCTATAATTCAATTAAAAGGAGTAGGTGGTACAAACGAAGCATTAGGAGTAATATCTGAAAGAGGAATGAGAGGATATTTTAGAGATTTATTTATTGAGTCTTCACTAACACAAAAAATTGGTGGATTTGACCCTTATATGAATGAATACGTGTTAAGTATTAATAACACATTACTGCCTCAACCAGACTTAAAATATAATTGTGGTGTAGATGTTAGCTTTATATGTGAAGCAGGTACTCCACAAACGTTTGTTTATTTATTAAACAACGAATCTGGTAATGCTAGATTTAATTATAATGTAGGCTTAACAAGTGGAAGTACTACAACCTTTGTAGCTACTTACTTAAATGGTAGTGGTGTTACACAAACTGTTTCAAGCGGTGCTGTATCGACAGATGGGTTTATAACTATTGTTAGAGACGTTCCTTCTATAACAGAAGTGTCAATTACTGCTACACAGACAGCTGGAAATAGTGAATGGACTATACGTCAAGACTGTCCACTTTCAGCCACATTAAATGTTGTGCAAGTTTGCTTAACAAGACAAGACGAAGACACATTGTCTAATTACAATCAGTTTTTTTGGAATATTTTTCCTGCAGGCTCTCCAGCACCTCCATACTCTACTAATCCATTATATAGCTCTCCGACTACATCTACGTTTGTAGATTTTCAAAGTGGAGCTACACCAACTGTTTCTCAGTATTCAATGACAACTGGTCAAACAGGACTGGGGTCTTTTCCTCCAACAGAGGCATATGTGACTATACAATCTAACAAATTACCTCCTGCTAATTTTCAATTTGAGGTACCAGGGGATAAGTTTAGATATTTAGAAAGCAATACATTATACCAAAACAACGCTACTGATATTAATGCTTTGGTAGCTGCTTCTACACAAACTAACACTAATTTTGCTGGACAACCAACTGTGTTTAATGGACAATTTGCTAGAGGTCTCTCAAATACCACATATTTATATATGATTTGGGATTATAGAAATTTAACTTCAGTTCAATTAAGATATCAAGCTGGTACAGCAGATTTAATTGCTGATAGATTTAATGCGTGCTGTGTTAATGCTCAAGCTTTTTATTCTTTAAATGGAGCTACATTATCTAGCGCTACAGTAGTATATACTAGTCAAACACAAACAACTGCAGCGGCAGATGGTTATTATAGTGATGGTGTCGTTGTAAGACTACAAAAACTAGGTACTTTACAACCAGATACAACAAACTGCACGTGCGGTATAAGTTGTGGTCCTAGTGCGATTTATTATAAAACAGCAGCAGCAAGTGTATTTCAGTCTAGACATTTATTTACAGCTTCAACTGGAGCCGTTGTAATTACTTGGCTACCTTGGGAAATGCCAAAAGGTATAGATGTTATTTATAATGGTGTAAGATATAATAAATGGACTTCACAAACATTTGGGGATGTTAGTCCAAATAGTTTAAATACTCCAGTATATTTAGGTGTAAATGGAACAGGAGTTTTACCTACTTCTGGAAACTATCCAGTAGCTGAACTAGACTCTGCAAGTCAATATGTGGTGATTCCTAATACTACTCAATATGTTGCAGTAGGTACAGGACAAATTAAAACAACTGCAACTAATCCACAAGTGTGTACTTTAGTAGTTCCTAAAACAAGTGCTACCACTAATTATTTAGATGTAGAAATTTTTAACTTACTATCAAGCTCTGACTATTTATCTACATATTTTAGTGTAGCTTGTCCAGTAGCTTTAACAAGTGCAGATGCTGATGTAACACAAACATATAGTACATCTGCTTTAGCTTGTGGTGGAGCAACTGACCAGGGAGGAAGTATATTTGTTATACCTAGTCAATACCCTGGAGCTGGTGGATGGTCAGTTGGAACAAGAGTATATGCTAATGCAAACGGAACATCTCCTGCTGTTAATACAGACTCAGCATCCCCTGGATATGCTGATAGAACATTTAGTACAGCTGGATTTGTTTTAACAGGAATTACTGACCCTGGAACAGGAGGAGAGCAAGCAATAGAACTTAATGATGAAAGTGTAATAGTATCCGTTGTTGGATGCTCACCTTAAAATAATAATATATGGCATTTACTAATCAAACAGTTACTTATAGCGAAACCTCTGCAGGTTTTCCATCTTTTTATTCTTTTATACCAGAACAAATATTAGGAATGAGTGGGTATTTGTATACTTTTTTTCAAGGTAAATTATATCGTCACAATGCTGATAATGTAGAAAGAAATAATTATTATGGGGGACAATTTAGTTCTTCGATTACTAGTGTATTTAATCAAGCTCCTTTAGAAAACAAACTGTTTAAAACCCTATCTATTCAATCAGATAGTAGTTGGTCGGCAACTGTAAAGTCAGATATACAAGACACAGGATTTATTACTAATACTTTTTTTGTAGAAAAAGAAGGTGAGTTTTTTGCTTATTTAAGAAACAATAATGCTAATCCAATAAGCGGTGAGTTTCCATTACGTTCTGTACAAGGTGTCGCTAGACAATCTGTAAGAACTGGTGTAGGAACTGCTACTTGTGTTTTAACATTTAGTATGAGTGTAGATTTAGGTTCAATGATAAACATTAATGACACTGTATATTTTGCTCTTGGACCTTTTGGACCAACAGATATTTTAACTCCAGTTGAAGCTGGTAAAATAACAGCTATAACTTTTGATTTAGCTACAAGTGTAAATACTATAACGGTAAACAATACTGGTGGTACTACAACAAGCTTTCCAGCCAGTGGTACAGAAGTATATATTATGTATATAAAAAATCAAATTGCCGAGTCTAATGGCATCTTAGGACATTACGCTGAGTTTACTTTAACAAATGCAGATACTACTGCAACAGAACTGTTTGCTGTAGAGTCAGACGTTATGAAAAGTTTCCCTTAAAATTAGTATCTTTGTCTAAATTAAGTAGATGAGTAGTTCTGATAATTTAATAGCTCAAAATATTTTAGGGCAAATACCTGCATCAAGGGGTATCTTGTGGGAAAAAATTGAGAACTTTAAAAACAAAATCAGCATTATTGAGGGAGCTTTAACACATAATCCTGGAGATGAACAATCTGAGGGATTAAAAAAAACAGCTCCTTTAAAACACCATTTCGAAGGTGGCTTATATACTAGAGAAATTTTTATGCCAAAGGGAGCGGTTATTGTAAGTTTAATACACAAACAAGAACACCCTTCTTTTTTGCTTAAAGGGGAGTTGTCATATTTAACTGATGACGGAGAGATAGTTAGAGTAAAAGCTCCACATACTGTGTTCACAAAAAAAGGGACACAAAGAGTGTTTTATATACACGAAGATGTTGAGTGGAGTTGCGTTCATAAAACTAATGCAACAAATGTTTTGGATGCAGAGTTAGAGTTATTTACAAATAATTACAGGGAGCTACCCAGTGATGTAATAAATATAAAAAAAGAAATATGGCAGCAGTAGGTTTATTAATAGCAGGATTAGCATTGTCAGCTGGAGGAATGACAGTAAATTTTGTTCAAGCAGCAGCACAAAGAAGAGCAGCAGCTGATGCAGAATATGATGCTGAACAAGCATTGTTGAAAGCAAGAGAAAAATTAGACACAAACTTTTATAAAAATCTTTCTATAGGTAAAGAAAAATATGAATTAGAAAGAGAGGCTTTGTTGTCGGCAGGAGCGCAAGCTACAGCAGCTGGAGCTGAAAGTGAAAGAGGAGCAGCAGCAGTTGCAGGTAGAGTTTTAGCTGCACAGAATCAAGCGCAAGCAAAACAAAGAGTTGCAATGGGAGCGGAGCAACAAAAAATTGATATGTTAGTTGCACAAGAAGATGCTAGGCTTAGAGATATTGGAGTTCAGTTAGATTTAGAAGAAGTAAAAGGAGCGCAAGTTGCAGCAGGAAGAGCTGAGCAACAAGCTAATCTATATACAGCAGCAGGTATTCAAGGAATTGGAGATACATTAAAAGCTGGTGTTAGTTTGGGAACAGGTATAACTGATAATAGAGCAGCAGCTGGTGGTGACGCAGGGAAAGTACAAGACCGTGCTTTAAAAGCTGGATTTAAAGATACTAAATTATCAGATGGAACTGTTAAAACTGCAGGTCAAGCAGCAATAGAAGCTTTTCAAAACGACCCTTCTGGAATGCAATTTAAAGGTATGGACTTTACAGCTACGTTTGATATAATGAATAGACCTCCTATAGATGCTACTGGTAACTCTCAAATAGGAGGAGTAAATGCATTTTATGACCAAATGAATAGTCAACTAGGACAACAAGGATTTAAAGATTTTAGAAAGTTTTTAAAAGGCTATAAAATACCAGATGGAAGTTCTGGAGCAATTGATAAACCATTAGCGATAAATAATTATACTATGCCAGATGGAACTCCAATGATGGCAATGTAATGAAAAATATAAAAAATGGCTAAAACATATATAGGATACGCACAAAGAGAAGCAGAAACAAATGTAAATTGGGGAGCAGTAGCAACTCAATTTTCAGATATGCTTACTGAACAACAAAAATTAAAAGAAGAAAATGAAGCTGCTGATGCTTTAGTAACACAAGAGTTAGCTACACAATTACAAAGCGCTCCAGAGGGAGGAGACCAGGAGTCAAGTGATTATATTTTAGATTATGTAAACAATGCATCTAATTACAACTTAATGTTAAAACGTAATTTAGATAATGGTAGTATGAGTCGTAAACAATTTACTAAACTATCTCAAAACCTTTCCAATGGTACTGCACAAATTATAGCTATTGCAAACAAATACAATGGCTACTTAGAAGAACAACAAAAAAGATTAGAAGAAGATAAGTTATCTGGAAAAGATGGATGGGCTGCAGGAAAAGTTCAAAGCTTTAATGACTTTAGAACTACAGCTGCATTTATAGACCCTGTTACTATGAAGGTGTCAAATGGTAAGTTAGTTACAAAAAAAGTAGGCGATAAAACAGTAAGAAGTTTATCCACTAACACAGCAGACTTTCAACAAGTTAGTACTATGTTGGGATGGATGGGTCAAAAAACAGATAAGTTTAATGTTAATGCTGCAATTGAAAGTTCATATAAAATGCTTGCACCTGCCTATCAGAAAAATAAAGATGATGGAAGTATACGAGATGACATTAGACAAAATCCTAACTTTAAAAATGCATCAAAAAAACAACTAATGTCTTATCTAAGTACTCCAGATAATGTAGGTAGTATACTATATGACTTTGCAAGAATGTCACCAGACGGAACTCCGTGGGAGTTTACAGATGATGTAAATAAAGAAAAAAACAAAAATTCTATTTATATGAAACCAGATGATGCTGGTGTTTATAATATAGACTTAGAAAGTAAGCAAGGTAAGTATTTACAGGAAGAAGCTTATAAAGTTTTATCAGCTCAATTAGATTTAAAGATACCTAGAAAAACTACAAAAAAAGCTACTGCTCCTGGGTTTGATAAAGATGCTGCAGCTTATCAAACTGAAAATATACAAATATTTGACGCTGCATCTAACTGGATGAATCTTAGAAATGCAGTAGGTACATCAAATTTTGTAGCTGCTAAAAATGCTATTATAGCTGAATCTCGTAATAACGATAAAATGATAGACATTACAAATATTGAACAAGTAGGAGATAAATTAACTGTTACTTATTTTGATAAAAACACTAATGCAAATGTTGATTTGCCAATATCAATGTTGGGTGATAATAAAGACTTTTTAACTCAAGGAAGTTTTTATATTGGTAGTACTCCTAGTGAAATGCAAAATAGACTTGGTAAAGTTAACTATGGTAAATTAATAAGTGGGCAAAGACTAATGGGTCAAGATAATCAGTATGTTAATTTTAATTCACCAGGAATAACAGAAACTGATATACCGTACAATGCGCTAGCAATTGAAGTGGGTACAGGAGATGCTGCTAAAAACATAAGTCTTAATGATTATATAACTAACATTGACGAATATGTAGAAGGTGATGGTGCAGATGCTTTATCATTTGGTATAAATGAAATATTAGCTAAACAAACTAATCCAAATAAATCTAAAAATCTTAAAGGTTTAATTATAGATAAAGTAGATAATAATGTGTTAGAGGTTTATTTACCAGAAGTGATGACTGCTCCAGTTTATTTAGAGGTGGATGAACCATCTATTACTAATGCTGTTGTAAGAAAAATTTATACTGCATTAAATGAAGACGATATAATAACTCCTAGACAACTATCAAAAATGTTAGGTAAACAGTATCTTAAACAAGAACAGTTTATAATTAACAGAAAAGCTGATAATAAACTTGACGCTAATGTACAATGGAATGATGGTATGGGTAGACAACAAGAAGATACTCGTATTAAGGTTACTGAGGCAGTAGTCCTTACTGAAGAGCCAGACAAAATTAAAGGATATGAATTTGGTAAGGCTCCAAATCTATTAGAAATCAAAAGAGCTTATGAAGCAGCTGGCGAATTTTTAACATACCCAGAGTACCAGCAGTTATTCTTAGAAGCACAGAAACATTATAGGTTAAAAAAATAGATTATATGGCTGTTGAAGAAAACAAAAATTCAGTATTTACCACTGGAGAGTTCTATGATAACTTTGTGGTTGATAAAGATATGTTTCCTACGTTTGAATCATTTACAGAATTTTATGAAGGTGCCAAACCAGAGGATGTTTATGGAGCGGTTGATAAGGAAGTTTTTACTAGTTTTGAAGACTTTGATGAATTCTTTGATATTTCATCTTCAAGTTCTGAATCTAATGATGCAGATGGTGTTAACTCAGCAGGCGCTAACAGAAGTTGGTTTAAAGATACTTTTAAAAAATACTTTAGTCAGCTACCACTGATGTCTTCAGACGAAAAAAAAAAGAAACCGCTTCCAGCTGGTGGAGATGAAAATATTATTTTCGATTTAGCAACTGAAGAAGTTGTAACTCCAAAAGAAGTTGACTTACTAAAAGGTGATATGCCTTTAAAAAAGGGAGTTAAAGGTGGAAATGATTTTATGGCTTTGCAAGAAGGTGAGAATACTTACGCATCTGATGCAAGAGACAGAGACGAGAGCGCGCTTGATGTTTTTGAAATTAATGAAGATGGTTCATCAAGCAAAACTTTTATAACGGACTACTACAAAAAAAAACAACAAAACTATCAAGACATATTTTTGTCTGTTAATGAAGTAGACTATACTCCTAACAATATTATAAAAAGCTTACAAGAAACAATAGGTCCTTATGGGTTTGTTATTGACAATCCTTATCAAGGCTTTGCTCAAAAAGCAAAAGATACTTTTACACAGCCATTTAATACAAAAATTAGGGCAAGAAATACACCTGTTACAGGTGAAGGAGAGGAGATTGTAAGTATAGTTTCTACTAATGGATTAAACACTTTTGAATTAAAACTGCTAGATGGTGTTCCGCAAAACAAAAATGAGTTGCGAGGATTTATGAGTTTAAGAGGTTCAAATCCAAGTGACCCTACTCCTAACGATGAGATTATTTCTAAATCATTAAATGTAAAACAATCACGTACAGGCGCTAGATTTAATTACGAAACTTCCGACTATTCATCGGTATTAATGACAACTGTAGAAGTAGATGATAAACATTTAGTCGTTCCTTCTTTGTTTCCTAAAGACCCTTTAAATCAATCTACATATAGTGAAGACTGGATTCAATACGACCCCAAAACACAAATGGATGAGATGTTAAATATGGCTCGTGAACGTGGAGAAGTATATGCATTTAATACTAAAGAGGAAGCTGATGAGTTTGCAAAAGGATTATGGAAAGAAGCTAACACAGTAGATTTAGAAAAACAAATATATTTTCAAAACAATGGTGTAGAAAACTTTAATCAACTTTTTAAAGCACAAACTGAATACGAAGAAGCAAGAGATGAATTTTTCTTTATTGATGAACTCACCAAAAATGGTCTTACACAGCCGATGAGAAATATAAAAAGAAATTCTAATGGTACGTATACAGGTGATAAGTTTATAGCAACAGAAGAAGAGAAAGCACTGTATCCTAATTTATTTACTGAAGAAGGTATGTTACGTGGAGACTACAAGGCTTATCGTGATAGACAAAAATTAATTAGAGATAATCTTTACGCTGCAACCCAAGACCCTAACTATGTAGCTGCTACTATAGCCTGGGATGTAGAGGCTGCAAAAAGAAGAGAAAAATACACACAAGAAGCTGTAGAAATAAATGCACAAGCTGTTCAGAGCGAAGTTATATTAAATAGTTTGTCTATAGAAAAGTTTGGTAAAAAAATTGAAAACTTACCCCAGCTTATAAATGATAATGTTCTTCCTCCACAAGATGTAGCTTTAGCTAATTTTTTAACTGCTGCAGTTACTCAAGTAGATATGAATAAAAAATATGCTGCTGACCAATTTTTAATTTCAAAAACTTATTTAGATTCTAAAAACAATAAAACTGCACGTGGTAAGATATTAAAAGGAATGTGGGCAAATGTATCTAATGAATGGAATACAAGAAGAAAAAGAGGTGAGGCTGGTAAGGTGATTCTTGCTATGAGTATGACGGATGACCCTAAAGAAATGGAAGGGGTTTTAGGAATGAGCAACTCTCAAGCAGCTGAGTATATATCAGACAAACTTATGGAGTCTTATACATCAAGTAAGGGGTCTTCAATAGAAATGCTAGAGTGGAATAGAAGTAAAGGTTTTAGAGAGAAGCTAGATGTCTTTATGGATAACCCATTAGATATGGGGATGTCTTTATCGGCAGGGTCTTTTTCAGAAATTTTACCTTATGGTATTCAAATGGTATTAGGAACAGCGGCTGTGGTAGGAGGAGAGGCTTTTTTAACTACACCAGGTGGTGCAAGAAAGAAATTAATCGCTACAGCTGGAGGTTTTGTTACAGGTCTTCAATTAGGTTCTGCTGCTACACTTGTAGCTATGGAGTATACTAATGCTGCATTTGAAGCAATGACATTACAAGGATATGATATAGCTAGTCCACAAAGTGTTTTAAAGGCTGTTCAATCAGATGAGGTATGGCAGGAAGCAAGAGAGGTAGGATTAGCTAGAGGTATTCCTATTGCTATTATAGATTATATGACAGCAAGAATGGCTGGTAGACTTTTAGTAGGTAAAGGGGATTTTGGTTGGAAAAAATTTGGATTACTAGCTGCGGAAAGAGCAGTAGTAGACCCTGCAGGAGAGGCTTATGGGGAATATTTAGCACAGTTAAATAATCAATTTTTAAACAACAAAGAATTTGTTGCAGACGAAATAGCTCTTGAAGCAATTGGTGCATTTGGTAACAACACCAGTAATATGGTTATGAATGCTACTATAACAGCTATGAAAAACGAAAGAATTATTGCTGGTGAAAGAATGGCAGACCCTGTTAATTATTCAAATATGATAGGTAATGATGAGCAAGTTTCAAACTGGGCGAACTCTATGGGAGAATTAAATCTGTTACCAATGGAGACTGTAGAAAACATACAAGTTAATGTAGGAAACAAAAGAGAGGCAAAAAATTTAATGTTAATGTCTCCAGACCAAGTTACTAAATCGGATGACATTCCGATACAAACTACTATGATGGAGTTGTTAAGTCTTCAAAACCAATTATCTAAAACACCTGCTTCTAAAAGTATATTTGGAAAAGAATTAAGCCAAATTAAAAGTGCATTAAATTCTTTAGCAGTAAATAAAAAGTTAGACTCTGAAACATTAACTGAAGTAAATGAATTATCTATAAATTTATTTGGCAGACCTATAAATGCATTGCAAGAAGCAGTAAACGAAGGAGGTAATCTTAATGTAGTGGACGCAGAAGAAGATGTGGTTGAAGAGGTTGAGGTTGAAACATCTCCTCAAACTGAAGTATTTCCAGAATCAAGGATGCTTTCTAGAGAAGAGTTAACTATTGTAGGTAATATGGGGATGCAAATAGCAGAAGAGAAGTCTGGACTTGAAAGTACAATAGAAGATATAAATGGTGAAATTGCTTCGGTAAAACAACAACTTACACAGGATTTAAAAAACCCTGGTCTTACTAAAGATGATAAAATAAACTTAAGAGAAGAAGCAAAATCTGAAATTACTTCTTACAAAGAAGATATAGCTGAAGCTAAAAGAGAAACTAGAAATGCTATAGCTAAATTAAAAAGAGAAGCTAAAAAACAAGAAGCAGGACTTGTAGGAAAGGTAGCGGCATCACCAGATGTTCAGTTAAGCCAACAAAATATAAGCGAACTTTTTACCAATGACAAAACAAGTAACACCGATGTTGTAGCTTTTAGTAAAGTTCCTCTAAGCGCAATAAAAGATAAAAGAATTCCTGGTGGTACAACAAGAGATGTGTATGACATAGGTAATGACAGGGTAATTAAAATTGCTAAAAACCCTAGAGGTCTACAACAAAACGCATCTATTGGATATGGAGACTTGCGTATGCTCGGAGGATTAGTTCCAAACATTTATGAGGTAGGAACAGATTATATTGTAGTAGAAAAAGTTCCACGTAACGATAAAGCAGTAAGAGAGTTTTTAAAACCTTTACAAAAATATGATGCTAGAGATTTTAATATTAGAAATAGACCTGTTGAGTTAACTGAAACAATGGAAGAGTTAGGATTAACAGACTTTTTAAACTATGATTTATTATGGAATGATTTTAAAGCTGCAAGGAACTGGGGTCAAAGAGCTGATGGTACTATTGTTTTAGTAGACGAAGGAGCGTTAAATAAAAATGTTACCGCTACATCTGCAATTCCAGACTGGGCAAGACAAGAATGGTCTGAAGTAAAACGAGATAGAAAAGGAGGTTCAGAAGTAAGTTTAAGCCAAAGACGTATACCACTGCCAAACTTATTAGATGACTATGGTTATGATACTGCAACTGGATTCTTTCCAAAAGAGATTACAAACGTTGGTGCGTTAGAAAAAGGATTACAGCTTTATGGGTATGATTTAATAACAAACACAGATGAAAGAACTGGAGAGATTACAGGATATCATATCGCACAAGAAGGTAGTACAAGAAAATTAGATTTATTTAAAGGAGAGAAGTTACAAAGAGAAGCTCGACAAGAAGCTGAAGCGTCTCCAGAAACTAGAAAAGAATTAATTGAATTGTTAAGTAAAGCATTTCCTGGAGTAAAAATATTTGATAGTGTAGAGGCTTTTGAAGAAAACATAAACAAACCAGGTATAGTGAAAAGACTTACTAAAGAGGGGTATATAGCTTATGGTGCAAAAGGAGATGGAAGTATATATTTAAATCCAGATGATAAAACATTATCGTTACCATTACACGAGTTTGGACATATGTTTATTGATTATTTAAAAAGCAAAAGGTCTGGAGAAAAAGGTTCTAAGCTTTACAAAAGAGGTCTTCAACTTATTACCTCTACTGAAAAAGGGCAAGAAGAATATGATAAACAAGTAAAAATATATGGTGAAGGCAATAAGGCAAGAGAAGAAGCTTTAGTAGAATATATAGCACAAGAAGGTAAAAGAAGAGCAGGACAAGCGCAAGAAGGAAAAGCAGCAAAAAGCGGATTAGCTAAATGGTTTGATTTATTAATGAACTTTGTAAGAAAACAGTTCTTAAAATTAAAAGATTTATTTGCGAGTAAAACTTTTGCTCAAGATATTAAAGGTATGTCGCTAGAAGACTTTGTTAATATGACTATGCGAGAATTATTAGGAGGACAAGCTGTGGACCCTAATGTTGGTGTTGAAGTTGAAGAAGGAGGGCAGATGAGATTACCGTCTTTGTCACAGCAAAAAGCTGAAGTGCCACAAGGTACAGATATAGAGGTTATTGTTAAAGAATCTAGAAACAAAGGAATAACAGACGTTCAAATAAAAGAAGTGTTGAAAGGTCGAAACCAGTTTAGCACTGAGCAGATACAAGATGCTTTAGCAATGGAGCTTATTGAAGGACAAGAAATGCCGCCTGTATTTAGAAATTTAGAAGGAGGAGCTAATTTAGGAAAAGCATTGTTTACAGAAACATACAGAAAAGTAGTTGACTTTTTAGGTAAAGGAACAACAACTCAAATAAAAAAACAACACATAGACAGAATTAAAAAAAGATTTCCAAAAGCTACTGAAGGATTATCCAATCAACAAATCCTTAATAAATACCCAGTTAATAAAAAAGTTTTAGCAGATGCAAAAACACCTGCTGAAGTAAGAGCTTTTGCTAAAAAAGAATTAGAAAACAATCCAATCTTTGCCTCTCAACCAGAATTGTATCAAGAATTTTTGACGGTTGAGTTTGACAGAGTAGTTGGTATTACTGCAGATAGAAATATTCAAAAACAAATAAGAGAGCTACGTAGTAGAATACAATTGCGTAGAAAAACTGAAAGAGATATACAAAAAGTAAAGAAAGATTTAAAAGACTTTATTAGACTAAACTTTCCAAAAGGTTTGATGGTACCTCGTAGTGTAATGAATAGGTTAAATAAAACTATTGCTGATGTAAATAAAAGAAATTATTTAGCTCAAGTAGAAAAAGTAGTTGCAGAGGTTGATGCTCAAAACTTAAGAATAAAAGATAGTGTTATACAAGAAATAAAAAAACTGGTAGACACTAATTCTAAAACACTTAAAACATTAGGTAATAAAACAAGAAAGTCATCTGATATAGATGTTACAACTAAAGAATTTTTTGTTGCCGCTAAAGAAATTGTTGATGCTTATTTAACTGACAACAATCAATTTATTGAAGACGAAGCTGCTGAGCTTTCTATTTTAGAAGACGCTATAAATGATGCGTTAGCTAATCCAGATAGCAGAGAAAAAAGAGAGTTAGTTGCAAGAGCTGATGCATTTGCTGTACTGGGTGATATATTTAATATGTCTCTACCAGAAATAGAGCAGGTCTTACAAGACTTAAAAGATAAAAGAAGTATAGGAAGAGAACAGTATACCTTAGACAGTGCAAAACGTAAAGCAGAAATAGAAAAGCTTACAGAGAAAGCTAACACTCAAATTCAAAAAACTAATCCAGATTTGTTTAATGAAGATGGTACTCCTTTGAATGTAGATAATTTAAATCAACAGGAAAGAAAAAAAACATTGGAAGGTTTTAAAAACAAGGATGGTGGTTTTAGTTTTTATATGTCAATGAAAGGATTACAAAACAAATTATTAAATCTTGACATCGTTAACATAATGAAACAATTTAAGCTTAGTGCTAAAGAAGCATTAGCGATGGGTAACCTTCTATATGCAGGTTTAGATGCTCGTAAAGGTAATTTTTTCTCAGAAGAAATGTTCTACAGAATGGCTGATGCCACCGAAATATTTCATCAAATTAATTTAGAAAAAAAACAACTTTTGGTTGATATAGCTTCTGGAATTTTAGGTAAAAACAAATTTCCAAATGCTTTTGGAAGAGCTTTAGGATTTAAACAGTTAGGTAATATAACGGCATATCAAAATTTTAAACAAAGAGCTAAAGAGTCAGTAGAAATTACTTTACCAAATGTAAACAAACAAGGATTAGATGGAGAAACATCTTCACTATTTACAATGGGCGAAGCTTTACGTATGTATGCTATATATCAAAACCCAAGAGGTAGAAGAATATTAAGTGCTGATGGTGTAGATGAAAAAGCAATAGCCAAAATAATAGCTTATGCAAATAAAAATTTACCTGGAGCTATTGAGTTTGTAGATAAAGTTATTGAGTATTTAAGTACCGAAGGCTATGAGCAAGCTAATGATATACACCGTAGAATATTTGGTGTAAATCTTCCTTATGAAGAAAATTATTTTCCTCAAGCCACTGAAAGTAAAGGACAGCCTAGAAAAGGTGATGATTTAAAAATTGACCCTACAAGTCCACTATCTACTATTAATGCTTTCTCTCCTAATAGCTTTGCTGAAAGAACAAAACAAGAAGAAGATTTAAGAATGTTATTGGGGTTAGACTTTTTTTCAGTACTGGATAATTATATGGAAGAGGTTTCAAGGTATGAAGCTTTTGCAGAACCAGCTAAAATAATTGAACAACTATTAAGAATACCATCTGTTAAGGCTTTGCTTGAAGCATCTGGTATGAAAAATATTTTAACATACAATATAAACGTTGGTTTAGACCCAAGAGGTGTAACTCGTGGTGAAGATAAGGCAAAAATATTTAGCCAAGGTACACAACTAATGACTGGATATTACTTAGGTCTTAAGGCTATGCAAATACCTAAACAAGCGTCTTCATACATACTGGCATATCCTTTATATACTGCTGGTAAATATTCTGTTTATCAAATAAGAAAAAAAGGAGACCCTATATTTATAAAAAACAGAAGCGTTATATCTCAAATACCAGAGCTATTAGGGCAAATTTTTAGCAACGTTCCGAGTGAGGCTTTAACTTTTGCAGAGTTTAATGCTAAAGCTGCAAAATATTTAAATCCTATCAACTTTAAAGAAACAATTGCTAAGATGAAAAAAATATCAGCTACTGTAGAATCTAGAATATTAGAACAAGAAGAAGGTAATATATATTCCTTATATAGTGGTAGAGAAGATGCAGGTCTTCCTCGTGGCTTTAAAAAATTTAGTAACTCTTTTCAAGTACTACAATCTGCATTTGGTTACTTTACTAGTATAGGTGATATAGCAGGAGTAGCAGGTTATTTAGTTGTTTATGATGCTCTTATAGAACAAGGTCTTTCTCACGAAGATGCATTGAGAGTATTTAATGATTATAATTTAACCAATCAAAGCAGAAGAGGTATTGATAAAGCTGGAATTCAAACTGCTAAAAGTGGTCTAAGTAGATTGTTTACTGCATTTACTAGCTCTCCAATGCAATTCTTAAGTAATACTTACTTTCATTCAAGTAATATTGCAAAAGATATAGCTCAAAATAAAACTCCAGATATGAAAGATGTTAGAGGCTTACCTTTTAATGCAGCTCTTGCATCTATTTTCTTTGCAATAGTAGGTAACATTATGTTATTATTTGGTAACGATAAAGATGAAGAAGAGTTTATGAGAAGAATTACTGAGTACTACGGCTTACAAGCATTGATAACTGCAATACCTGGAATGACCGAAGCTGTTAGTTTATTTCAAAACGAAGTAGATGGTAAAGGATATAAAAAGACAAGAACTGGAGTTACAAACCCATTAGCTCAGTTTGCTGAGAATGCTGCTGAAGCAGTTAAACGTGAAGGAGCATTAGGTGATGTAAATCCAGTCGTAGGAGTTGCATACGAAATACTACAATATTTTATTGGTGTTCAATTCACACCTCTTGAAGCTGCTGTAGAAATGGCTAAGTACGATAAATACTTTGCATATAATATGTGGTTATTTTTTGGAGGAGCGCCAACAGCCTTTCCAGGAGATATGAGACCTCCTAAAGGGAAAAGTAAAAAAAGCAACAGTACTAAAGCTCCTAGCCAAAATACAAGAAACAAGCAAATTCAAAATCAAAGAAGAAATAGTTCTAGAAGAAACAAAAGATAATGCCTTTTAAAAAAATAGGAAAAAATAAATATAAAAGTCCAAGTGGAAGAACGTTTACTGAAGCGCAAGTAAAGTTATACTACGCAACTGATGGATTTAAAAACAAACGTCCTAAAAGAGGTAGTTTCAAAAAAGCTTAAAAGTAATGAGTAAGCCTAGCAACTTGTCCGCTAGTCTTGTGATGAATAAAGCCTTCGCAGGCTTTAGGAGCGCCTGTATAGCCTTTTCTTGAATGCCAGCTGTCAGCCGAAGAAGGAGACCTCATATACTCTACAGTAACCCCTATATAGTCTTTAGCGTCTAACCATTTGTGCTTTACCTTGTGATGAATATGGTGCAGGTACCAGTATCGATGAGTCGTACACGACCAATCTTTCGGATTTTCTTGAGCCATAAGTAATGGGAGTTGTTCCATTTTTGCACCGTCTCCGTGTTCTAATCCTATTAGGTTTGTACCATATATGTAATACTTTCTATATGCTACACCTATATCAAACTTTACGTCTTTGGCTTTTCTGAACCAGCTTTTCAAAGTATGTGCCAGGTGAAAACCAGATTGATAATCGTGATTACTCATACTATGTAATACATCTACTGGTGCTATTTCTCTTAATATTTCTACACACTTTACGTATAGCATTAAAGCTATTTCGTAGTGTTCCCACCATTTACCATCTGTATCTTGATAAGTCCCCTTAGTGGTAGTTGAATATACATTGTCGATATGAAGTATATCATTACCAATACAAAATAAAATTTTGTCAACCTTAAATCCTTTAGCTTTGTGTATGAGACCAGTTAGTCCTTCTAAAACTCTTTCGACAGCTATAGCGCAGTCATACTCCTCTCCAGTTTCTAATGCATTAGCATATTTGCCTATATGAATATCAGCAGGGTTTATTACTAATAAGTGTTCTCCTGCTGGCGCAGGTTTCATTTCATATGCTGGGGAATGCTCTGCTATAAAGTCATTGACTTTTTTAAATATTTGGTCTTCATCAAGACCTATGTTTTCTTTTGTTACAATAGAAAACCTTAATTCACCACTCATACTTTGCCAGTGCTTAACACTGACTACATCTTTCTTGTCTATACCTCTGTCTTTAAGATGTATGTCTAGAGCGGTGTTTCCGTTTATGTTGTCTAAGTTATCTCCTCTATGTTCGTTTATCATTTCAGCCTCTTCAGCTGAAAGCCTCATTCTTTTTCCACCGTATTTTGTAGAGTCGCTCATTTAAATTTCGTCTTCCGTAGATTCTTTGAGAGCGTTGAGGATAGATATAGTTTTTTTTATCTCTGTAGTAACTTTAGGATATTCATTATCGATAAAGCTTTCGTATATGATGGAGAGAGAGTCGTGGATTTCGTCCATCGTATAATTGATGAATTTAACTTTATCCTTCTCGACTCCGTTACTGCCCATTTATATTATCATATTGTCGTTGTTTAGTCTATTGTTAGACGCTCTAATTCCAAAGATAATAAATTATTTTGTTTTTTTAGTTTTTTCACCCACAAAATTAATTCGTCTTTTGTATAAGTGTAAAGCTCACGTGTAAATTCTCTATCAACATCATTATGAACAAGGTGCATACAATGCCTATATTTTCTTCTTAATAGCTTATCGTGTTCTAGCAACCAATCTATAGACTTGACATAGTAAACAATAGATGCGTGATTTTTTAAAAGCGATTGTCCTATAACTTGGTAGGGAGTTTTTTCATCTCTAAGGATTTTTGCATAAACCATACGTGCATCTACGTAATTTCTTTTTCTACATTTATCTAAAATGTTGACCCCAAAAACTGTGTTAACGGCTGTTCTTAATTTTTTAAACCTATGAGTATTTGATTCGGTTATATACGTCATCTTCTTTTAATGTTGTGTTTGTAAGTATGTGGTCCAAATATGTATCTGCATCCGTTTCTATAATTGTAATGTAAAAAGGTTTTTCGTTTTTTTCTTTTAAATATTCTACTTCATAAAAAGTTGAAGGGTTTCCTCTTATTACTGCACCTGCTGCTTGTGTCCATCCATCTAACTCTGGTAATCTTTCTGCGTTTACATCTATTAGAACTGCAATAGGAACACTATGCTTTATTGGTATTTCTCTGAGCTGGTCTAAAAAAGCTTCATCTAACTCGTAGGGTTTAGTCTCCTCTATATACTTCTGTTTTAAATCCATACTTGTTTAATTCTTTTAGTCTATACTCTTGCAATATACTTAACCTGCCATTTGGTTTTTTTACCTCACTAAATAAAACTTCGCTACCTGCTGGTATAGCTATAATATCTGGTATACCGTTTTTATTTGTTTTAATTAACTTGATAACATAATAACCATCGGCTTCAAGTTCTTTAATTCTTTTATTTTGTATCTGCTGCTCTGTCATCCGTTCTTTCTATAGTCTTCTAGAAACCCTATAAAGACAATTACATTCATACTTAAGGAACACATTAGCTCTATTAAATCGTGATAGCTATGAATTGACAAGTGTATGTGTCCTACAATCCAAAAAGGAATAGCTAGGTTTTGGCTTATCCAAATTACTAAAAACCTAATGAACTTCATTCTACAAATCTAATAAATCTCTTTTAAAATGATTTAGAGTATAATCTTTTTTATTAGACACAGCTTTGTATATTTTTTTTTCTATACCTTTTTCTGCAAATATCCAGTATATATTATTCTTTAATCTTTCCTTAGTAGTCATCCTATCTCTTGATTGCCAGTAAGATGTGGCGCTAAAATCTATGTTGTAGTATATTAATGATTCTGCTTTTCTTAAAGATATTCCTTCTCTACCACTAACAATTTGTAATGCAATCGATTTGTTTGTGGTGTTGAATTCTTCTAGTTCTGTTGTAATCTCATCTTTATAAATATCCTTCAGAGCCTTAAGTTCGTTTACAAACTTATAAAATATGCCTACCTTTTTTTTTGTAAACTGTTTGTGAATAAACTTTGCTTTTGTGTGGTCAAGCACCATACCCTTACCACTTTCAAATTTTATTGTTCCAGAACTTAGCTGGTGAATTTTCATCATTAGTTTTACTGCTGTGTCTGCTAATATTGTTTCTTCTCTTCCTTCGATTACTAAATTTTTCTTTAGTTGTTTTATAAGGTGATATGTTTTTTCAGACATACGAACCGTGAGTATTTTTTCTTTTGTTTCTACCTTGAACCCTGCTTCAGCTTGCGTGTATGATATAGTAAAAGGTTTCATTCTTTCTAAAATTTTTTGCGAACCTTCTTTGTATTGCCTTATAGACATACCTCCTATTGGTCTAAGAGTAACGTTAACATAATCATCACTAAATCGATAAAAATTTTTATACTGAGCAAATGGATTATTTGGTATTGCGTATACTTGATGATACATTTGAGAGTAAGACTCTGGAGTAGGAGTTCCAGATAATAATATTACATAAGGATTTTCTTTTTTAATAAGCATCTTAACCTGCTTAGCTCTTTTACTTGGTTTAGGAAAAGCTCCCATTGAATGTGCCTCATCACAAATTATCATATCCCAGCCAGGTGAATCAATTTTGTGCAAACTTTCATAGTTTATTGCCTGGAGAACATAGCCTGGATGAAGTAACTTGTAGTCGTTTTCAATAGACGATATAGCTTTTTTTTTCGTGATAAACAAAACATTTTTACAATTTAAACGGTCTGCTAATCCCAAACTTGTTAAAGTTTTCCCTGTTCGTACTTCCATAGCTAAATACAAAAACCTATGTGTTTTTAAAACACTTAAGCCTTCTTCTATAATCTCCTTCTGATATTGTCTAAATTCCATTCTGATAGTTCTTGTTTTAAAACTGAACACTTTTCATAATCTTCTAAAGCGATGAAGTGTTCTAGCATTGTTTGTATTAATTTTTTTGAGTAAGGAGAAAAAGGGTTGTGAGCAAAATAATATTCTTTCGAGTTCATTATTTTTTCTTCATCAGCCTCTTCAAACAAAACCATATAAGAATTATTTATAGCTATGTCAAAGATTTCTTCTGGAGTTTTCTTCATATTAAAAATCCATTTCCTCTTGGGGGTCTAATTTTTCTTTTATTATAATCCACCTTCCATTCATATCCCTACCTTCTACTGGAGTTTGTCCACTATAAAAAAGAGCAAATGCAGATAGCCACTTATTAAACCTTGTTCTTGAAATAGTCATCTTAGATTTAGGTGCATAGTCTGGATTCTCTTCTATAAACTCTTGATACAAATAATTTTTGTAGATTCTTTTTTCTGTCATCAGCTTAGAGTTTACTGTCTGTCCTTTTAACAATCCACACCACTCTATAAATTCGTGACTTGTTTCAGCAGATAAATGCCTGACGGCTAGATTTACAAAATTTGATTTTATTAGTCCTTCGTTTAAATGTAGTTGTAAACAATACACCATATAGTTATCAAACACACACCACTCTGCATCATCCCAATCTCCAAACATTAATTTATTAAATTCATCTAATGGAGAGTAATTCTTATTGTAGTGTTGATTTAATTCTATTTCCCACTTTCTTCTTGAATGCGAATTACCGCTGCCTTTTAATGCATAGTTAGTTGTAATAGCTATTTTTGGAGACTTCTTAAATGGTATAGAGATAGCATCACGATTTTTCTTTTCGAGGGTTAATCCTTCCGTAATTACAGAAAACAATCTTTCAAACTCAAAATGTTTTTTCACATCATCAAAACAAAGTATTTGTGTATCAGCAGAAACAGTTTGATATGCAAATGACCTTTCAAAGTTAAAAGACTTACCATCTATAAAGACTAACTTTTTCATTTGTTGTAATGCATTCATAAACAATCCCTTCCCAGTTCCACCTTCTGGGTTGTCTGATATTATTTCATCATTAAGAATTACTGCTGGTGAATTAGATAAGTTTTTATATCCGTGCATTAAATATCCTATAGTGCTTTCCATTGTAGCTACTCTGCCCATATCGTTTGCGCAAATGTTTGAGACAAATTGTTTGTAGTCACAATCTAACACTTTACATATTGTAAATATTCTATCTATAACCTGCTCTTTCCAAACGTAACCTCCTAAATCTATATAGTCAATAGGTATAACTTCATTACGAGTTAGCTTTACTGCACAGTTTCTATAATACAAATATGCCTCGTGCTTTGTATCTTCAATAAAGTATATGTCTATAGTAGAAAGAAGAGATAAAAATTCTTCTTTAAAAAACCTAGTATGGTCAGCAAAATAATTATAAATAGTTAAGTCTTCTAATTTAAGAAGAGAGTTTAAAATAAAATCTTTGATTTCTTTTTCGGATGTGTGGTCTATCAAGTTATTACTAACCTTTACAAAAACATAATTTTTACCACCTTCTGGACAATACTTGTAAAAACCGTTATCCTCTAAGTACTGCTTAAATAATATATGTACAATTTTAATAACGCCTTTATTAGACTTTACCCAAAACACTTGATTTTTATTATCCTCATCTGCTCTTTCAAGTACTGAATTTATTATCTCGGTATCAATATCAGCATTTTCTAATTGACACCGAATCTCATTTTTTGGTACTCCTTGCCTTAATTTGTTTTTAACTTCGGTAATTTTTTCATTATCCTCATAATACTTAGTTCCAAAGTTTGTTGTGTTTGCATATGCAGATTTAATTGTTCTTTGTATCTCTGCATTATTAAAGTCTCTTGTAGCATATTGTGATAGTATGTGTGATGCTAAACTTTCGTGTACACCATAATCATTAAAAGCTGCTGCCAGTACATAGGTGTGTTGATTTCGTTGACCTTCACTCATTGGAAATTTCTTTTCCCACCACCTAACTAATATTTCTACTATTTTATTTTCATCAGTAATAGGTATTGTAAGAGGGTCTACGTGTCTTTTAACTTCTTTGTATTCTATTTCTAATATCTCATTCCACTCTTTACTATCTGGATTACTATATAATAAAGGGTCGTAACTTTCATAACATACTCTTGAAAGGTTTTTTGACGTAGTATCAAAATATTCTGAATTAAAATGTTTCTGTAATGATTGAAAATAATTAACGTGATTATCTTTATCTTTAGGTATCTTAACCAAAACCTTTAGTCCATTTCCAGAGGGAGAAATAAAAACTGCAAATACGTAAGGGTTTTTACTGATAGCAGCTTTATCATCAAGCATTGTTTTTACTTTTGGATAACCATCAAAGTCTAAACATATTAGTCCAGAATGTTCAGTTAAACTTGTATCCACTCTTTTATTAAATGTTCCAGAAAAACAAATAGCTGGTAACATCTTTTTTAATTCATTACGTTTACTCTTATCTTTTTCTTTTCTTATTCTTTTTACAAGTTCTTTAGATGCTCCTGTAGTTTTAATCCTGTCTAAACTAACTGATACATCTACGTGGTAAGGAGTTGTGGTTTCTTTTATGTTTTGGAAAATTGTGATTGGGTATGTCATAGTATGTCGTTTGTATGTCGATTTTATGTCGGTTTGTTTTTTATAAGTGTTTGATTATCAGTTGCTATGTCGATTATGTCATATAATTACTCTTTTTAGTATAAAATAAGTTCATAAATATAATTATTATTTTCTATATAAAGTATAAAAATAGTTTTTTTGTCATAACGACATAAAATAAACCATAAAAAAAGAGCCTAATAGACTCTCTCTTTATAGTTATTTACTAGATTAAAAAGGTAAATCTTCATCTGCTTTAACTTCTTGCTTAACCTCTTCTTTAACATAAGGGTCGCTTAGTTTAAGTGAAAAGAATTTTCCTTTCTGACCTTCTTTTACCCATCCAGCAATTTGTTGCATTTTTCCGTCTTGCAACATAATTTGTCCAGAATAATCTGGCTGATTGTTTTCTGGAGTTTTATTAGAGTTTCTAAATAAACTTCCGTTACCTGCTTTGTGTTCGTAATCTGACATATTATTTAATTTTAATTGTTTGTTCCAAATGATTAATTGTTGAGATAATGATATCATCCTTATCTTGCCTATCTATGCAGGTCATTGGAACACGCACCCACATAATAGTACCTTTTGGAGTCTTACGAGGAAATTTGTTCCTTATAGACCGCATAAATTTTAGCACCTTTTGTTTCATTGATTAATTTTTTTGTTTGTTTTTGTTTTACACTCTCATCTATTTTATCATTATAACCTCTACCAGACTTATACTTTGGGTTTTTGCTATTTAATTTATTTTTTTTCATTTATAAAGTTTTTTTAATATAATACGTATCTATGTTGTTAGTAGGATTATCTCCAAAATATGTATTGTACACATCAATAGCCTCCTCCACATAATTTTTACCAAGTTCTAAAAATTCTTGACCGCAATCAAACCATCCTAACTGACCAGTAGTTTTTTCTATAACTAAAAATATAAGTGGTTTACCAAATAACTGTTGATATATATATGCTTGTGAGCAATAGTAATACTTCCATTTAGCATTGTATCCAAATGCATCTAAGTTGCTTGTAGTTTTAATATCTATAACATTAGTAGGTGTTACAACATCGGCTTTACCTTTCCACAACACACCTCCTATTTCCTTTATCATTGGTGTTTCGTAGGTATTACCTCTCTGTAATATCTCCATACAGAAATCCATATTATTAACCAAAACATTTTTTAGTCCTACGACTTCTTCCGCCTCTTTTTTTAACAGCGCCACTTCTAAATTATGTTCTGCTATAAATTCTTTGTAAATTTTTGTACTTCTTGATGCAGCATCACAAATAGGAAAGCTATCAGATTTTTCTGGCTCCAGTATAAGTTGATGAAAGTATCTCCCATACACAAAGTTCTTGTTGTCTGGACGAGGAGTTCTAAATTGTTTAGGATTATTTAAAAGAGTACTTATGTCTGAGTTAGATAAATAATTCTTACCTATCCCATTGTAATATTCCTTATCATCTTTAAGTTTGCTTACAATTGCCTTTTCAAATTCATTCATTACTTCTTAGTTTTAAAAAGGCTAGAAACATTTTTCTCCACTTCATTAGTAATGATATAGTCATTATCGGCTAGCATTTTTAAAGCTGCTTTTAGACTTTTGATTTTTTGAGCAGCGATATAGTTTAGCATTTTTTCTATATCTACAACTTCTTTAGTGCCTTTCTGGTCTAAGTCCACCTTAAGTTTAGTACCTTTCTTCATTGTTATACCATCCTCTTCATATTGTTGTACTGGTTGTACTGGTACATCGTTTAGTTTCCAGTTAGCGCTCTCTTCATAAGAGGATACCGAAGAATCTAATCCAATTCCAAAGTTTCCTAATGCTCTACCCCAAGCGGATGTCTGACAATTTTCTACATAGTTACCTTTATTTATAAAAGATGATGCAGCCTCTTCAAAAGCAACTCCATCAGCTACAATAAAACCAGTCTTCTTATCGATAATTTCTGCCTTTATTAATATACTATCTGAATTGTGATTTATTACGTTTGTTATTAATCCGTATTCGTGTTTATAGGTTTTTCTAAAGTGCTTAAGTCTTTCTTTAACTTCAACGTAAGCCTTTCCTTTAATACTAATTGTTTTTAATTTAGTCATTGTTTGTTTGTTTGATTATTAAATTTATTTTCTTTGTTATCTTAGTGAAAGACTTCATTAATCTCTCCCTTGATTTTTTTAATGTTTGTATGTGCTTAGCATTCTTTCTGGAGTTTACCTCTTTCTTTATGCTCGTTTCTACCATACTTAATTTTCTACGATAGTTAGACAAACATAAGACAAATACTCCTAATCTCCAACCTTTTTTATAAAAAGTTTCGTATTGTTCTGGTGTTATCTCCTTGTAGAAATCTCCTCCTATTGTTGTGTTGTGTATAATAATGTTCTGAGTTTCTGAATCTTTTTCAATTCGAATGCCGTAAAGTAATCTAGCCTCAAAATTTTTTCCGTCCAGAACCGCAGAAAATTCGTCCTGCTTAGCCTCTTCAAAAATTTTTTTTAAAGTGCGCTGCATTCTTGAATCTGATTTGTGATGGTAATGTAATCAGAGTCGTGACTGATGTTTTCTTCCACAACATTTATTCCGTGAATAATAGAAGAATGATTTATGGTGTAACCATTGTCATTCATATAACCTTGAATTGTAACCAGTTTCATATTTCGTTGCTTACAAGTATGATATAACAAGTGCCTCGCATCTACACTCTTTCTTATTTTAGATTTAGAAAACAATTGGTCTTTAGTTATCTCACATATTTTACATATGTTATCTACTAGTTTATTGAATACTTCTCTTTTCATTTTATTTTATTTTATTATTAAATTTTTAGGGAACAAAAGAGGAACAAAATCACAAAACATTTAACATTAGGGATTCTTAGTCCGATAGGTAGTTGGTCATTAGCGACCGCCATTCTGCTCCTCTTCTATTATGAAAACACTCGATACAAATATAAATAATGTTTATTTATTGTGCAAATTTTTTAGACGTTCAATTTCAAATTCAAGGTGAGCCTTTGCTTTAGTTAAGCATTCCAGTCCTCCATCCTCGTGCTTGAATTTTGAACGTAAGCAGTATGTGACCGCAGTGCCTACGTTATAAGTGCAATCAAAGTCCTCTACTACATAACGTGCTTGGTAGTATCCAGTTCTTGGTGTCCTGCCTACATAGTATGCAGGTACTCTGTTGTCTGTTTCTTGGGTTGCAGACATATTTCTTGTTGTGTCCCAGTAGTATTTGTTTTTTTCCGCCATTAATCTATGTCTTTGTATTTAACAATAAAGTCCTCTACCTTTGTCTTGTACAACATTTTCTCAAGTGCTTTCAAGTCTAGTGATACCTCCAAAGTTCTGTCGTAGTAATATGCATAGTTTTTCTCCTCCAGTATAAATAAAACAAAACCTCCCACATACCTTATAACACTATGTGCATTAGGTAGAATTTTTAATCCCATACATATATTAGATGCATCAAATGGTCTGTACTGCTCCATATAATGTTTCATTTTCATTACCTCTCCAGTTTGTTTAAAAGCAGTATAAGATATTTTTTTTCTGTTTGCCAGTTGTTGTAGTTTTTGTATTCTTTTTTTATTAGGAGTTTTTAAAGATTTTCTCCATAGAATCTCATCCAGTATTAATTTCATATCAGTTTATTTTTAGTGTAAATATAGTTTAATTTAGTTGTTCATCAAAACATCTGAGCCTTTAATGTACCAGTGTCCATCAATAAGTTTTTTATTGCACGTAGTCCAGTTGACGGCAGATTTTGATTTTTCTTTTTTTAACTGAGCCTCTATTCTTTTAAGTCTTCTTTTTAATATTAGCTTGTCTGCTATTAGTTTTGCATACATATCTTTTTATGAGTTTGTATTTAGACATATCTTGTTTCCCCCAGCTATAAATTTTTGCTAAATATCGCTTTTCCTTTTCCATAAGATAAGCTATTTTAGGGTTGGTCTTTTCTTCTTTACCGCTATATCTAAAGTAGTTGTTAAATTCAATTACATTTCTTTTATACTCCTCTTTAAGACATTTCTCGTGCAGGAGTTCTAAGGTTACGTGGTGCATTCTAACCGAAGGGAATAGATTTAAGCTGCTCTTTAGTTGATTCTATAATATCAGAATACATATCGTATGCTTGGTTGAAGACCGCTTGCCCTTCATCAGAATACTTTGTTTCATATACTTGACCTTTATCGTTTACCACATCTACTATAAAGTTAGTACCATCTAATACCGCCTCTGTTTCCATTCTTGCTAGCTTGGTTGCTAGTTCTACTCTGTTGATTTTAATATATTGCATAATAATTTAATTTAAAGATTAATAAAATATCCACATAGCTACGTAAAACACTAGTCCTAAAGTAATTAGAACAATTATGTCAAGTGTAAATTCAGTTGGATTTTTTTTAATTTCGTTAATAAAGTTTTTTAAGTTCATAGTTATAAAGTGTTTATAATAGACAAAGGTACAACATTATTTAGACATCTCCAAATATTATTGTACCTTTTATTAGTTGGTCGTATACGACTATTTTTCTAACCTATCGTCATCTGCTTGCATCTCATCCCAATCATCTTTCCTGCTTTGTCTGTATTCTCTCTCATCAATCTCCTCACATTCATCTCCACAATCAAGACAAGTATTCCCATCATCATCTTCTTCATACTCTGCTCCGCAGCAGCTACTTACTAGGTATCCAGATTCAGATTCTGGTGTTGCTAATTTCCAATTATCGTAGGTCATATCTTAAAAATTTTAAATCATAACCTCTGCGCTTTAATTCTTTTTTAAGTTCATCAGTAGAATAATTAGTAGTGCAGTCTAGTTCTCTTACTTCTATATCATAATCACTTCTAAACATTGCGCCATAGCAAGTTACCATATACTTGTTAGGTGCTACATTGTCTAAGAGTTTTTCGATTTGTTCAACATCGTCTCCAGCTACCCAATCTTTGCCGAAGAGTTCTTCAGCTTTTTCTTGGAGTTTGTTTTGGTGGACAAAATCATTTGTCGACATATAGTTTGTTGTTTCTATTTCCATAATTATACTTTTTGTAGTTTAGTTAATCTATTTAATTTTACTTCATCACTTAGTTCTTCCCAATTACTTGGCTTTATTATACCTTGGGTTGCAAATATAATACGTTCTTTATATGCAATTTTTTCTTTTAGTGTCTGTTGTGTTGTGTCTCCCATTACAAGAAACATTTTCATTAAAGTTAAGTTATCCATATTATTTGTTTTTAAGTTTGTGTATCTGTTTCATCGTTTTCGAATCATCAGCGGTAGTACACACTACCGAACAGAAGGGGAAGAAAATGTCAATAAACTTCCCCACAAAGTAACGTTTAGTCAATTATTTCATTACTTCGCTTTCTGTGAAATGGTTGCAACAAATCTCACAATAGTATTTTGAATCACTAATCTCGTGTACATCTGTTTTGACCTCTACCATACAAGTGCTGCAATATCTTTCTTCTTGGTCTGCCTCTACAGAAGAATAAAAATCAGCTATACGTTTAGTATAGCTTGGTTTATAGTCTGTGTTACGAAAGAAATTATAAGGATAAGAGGAGCCTCTATAGTTCGTGCTTGGTCTCTCTTGCTTGTAACTTTGTATGCAGTTCATATGGTTTGAATATGGTCTTGTCTGTATAAAGTATACCCAACATTTAATCTGACCTTTCTTGCGCTTAATCATTATCTCACTACGTTTGTAATGATAAGGGTGTCCTTCAAGTGAATCAAGATTTTTAAGTACATTGTCGCTTACCTTATATATATGTACATCGACATTGTAACCGCTACCTTTTACATCGTGTAGATAAGGAAGACCGCTAACTTCTAAAGGATATTTATCAAGAGTAGTTCCCTTACCTATGTATCGTGAGCCGCTTAACATATTATTGTTTGAGTAACCTTTTTTAAGAGTACCATACACCGCTACAAGATTGTCTTGTAACACATTAGTCTTTGAAAACCATACACCATCTTTTTGAGTCCAAAGATTTTTGTTATAGATTTGATATTGTCTATTGCGCTTGTTATAAGATACGAATCTAGAATCGTGCTGACCTAGAATTTCTCTTCATTGGTGTCGTGGTCTGTGTCCTAGTTCATTAGCTAGCTGCTTACTATCACATAAATCTTTTGAGCCATAGCCTAGCAAAGTTCCATTATGCATTAGTAGTTCATTAGAGTTATTACCGCATTCAAATGGATGGGTGTTCTCTCTGTTAATCTTACCTTTAGTAGCATATCTGAAATGAGCGATGTAGGGTCTGTCTGTATCTAGTACCGACCATTCTTTTGATTTGTGATAGTTAACCTCGTTAGTGTCTAGCCATATTACACCTAGTCCGTGAGGGTTTATTAATGATGATGCTCGTAATACTGACTGCGAGACTTTTTTGTCTTTCGACTTTACAATTATTATACACATAGTTTTTTTGTTTGTGAGGAGTAGACATTGTGTCCGCTGACCTCTGATTATTGTACAAAGATAAGACATTAATTAGACATAGCCAAATGATATACACATTATTTTAGATATGCTATCGTACCTAAAAAGATACGACATCGTACCCAACCTTGATTTGATTAAAAAATCAAACATCAAACTTCCTGTTGTTGTGTTACAGGGTGTCAACTTTTCTGACTAGTCAACTTTTCTGACTGGCTGTTCTGCTGGTCGCTGTGCTGCTGTCTGCTGTCGCTGTTAAATCTACCTAAGATTATGCAGCATAACTGCACAAAACTTTAATTTAAGGCAAAAAAAAAGAGCGCAATTGCGCTCCTTTTAGTATTAGTTTGCTGATAAATCAAC
>JAAHTG010000604.1_pt1 | contig 30120 bp, 50 predicted proteins | sample 6116081 | NCBI WGS metagenome assembly JAAHTG01 (sample SAMN13939989, study PRJNA603662) | sponge metagenome | isolation source: marine sponge | host: Mycale hentscheli | place: New Zealand | collected 2005 | reverse complement strand
TGAACAACAGCACCTTTTACTAACGCACTTCCACTAACATTTTTAACTGTTATTTCTATTCTTTTTGCAACATCAACATTGCCAGTAGAATCATCAACATATTTTTTAGATGCCGCATGACCATCAGCAGTCGGAGTTTCTGGGATAGTTACTTGACCAGTAAAGTTACCGCCACCAAATACATTTAACGGAGTTGTTGTATTTCTGTTTATGTAAACTAGGTCAGTTAAAACATTGCTCACTAAACCAATAAACTCTAATCTGTCATTCAATCCATTATAATTAATATGGAAATGTTCATTAGCTTCATTTTCTTTAAAAACAATACGACCATTTGGATCAGTATTTGAGCCACTAGTGTCATGCAATATTAAAGTTGGATCGGTTTTAGCAATAGTTATATCACCGCTAAAAGTTCCGCCATTTGCTTTTGACACAAAATCTGTTGGTAGTGTTTGATCACCAGTATTAGTTCCAGATAAATTATTAGCACTTAAATCACCAGTAAAAGTTCCAGTTGTCCCAGATATTGTACCACCCTCAATATTAGCTAAAAGAGTTCCAACAGTATATCCGCTAGCTGATGTATCAACAGTTGTTGTTGGCTCAACAGTAGTTCCTATAAACAGCTTAAATTTATCATCACTAGCATCATTAAAAAACCCTTTGTATTTAGTTCCAGTTGCTACATATTTACCAAATAAACCAATATCTAATGTGTTGGCTGTATTGTCTTTTGCTAATTTTATTATTGGATCCTCGACTGCTAAATCTTCGACATTTAAATATGTTAGTGTGCCATTTACAGTTAAGTTGCCAGATATTATAAGATTGCCACCAATTTTTGCATTACCAGATGTTTGAAATTGATAAGCTGGTGTTATTCCTATTCCTATTTGAGATGTGCTTAAATATATTGGGGAATCATTGCCGTAACCGTCGCCAACTATTTTTGCTGTCCCGGTTAAATTTTGATTGTCGCTTAATTTTAAAAGAGCATCGTAAGTATTTTGAACTCTTTTGCCTGTTAATGTAGTGCCCATATATTTGTTTTTTACAAATTTAAGGTTTTTTATTATCTACGTTTGCCTTGCCCTATATACTTTTTTTTATGACCGTTTTGCCCTTTACTTGCGTTTTTAGAGTGCTTTCCGGGACGTTTGCGCTTGTTCTTGTAAACGTAATTGGATAAAATTTTATTGGCCATTATTTTTGCTTAAAATAGCTCGTTGCTTTTTCGGTTGTTCTTCCGCCAAAATAAGCTAACACAACAGACATCATAACTTTTTCAAACGTATCATTCCAAGTAGCGTTAATGTGAAAAGGGATGCTTTCAATACTGTCTAAGATCCCGGCAAAACTAAAAACTACAATACACCAAACTAAAACCAGAGGGCGGACGTTTTTACTTAACCAAGAATCAGACATAGCATCTGCTTTCCATCGGTTGCTTATTTCTTCAATTTCTTTATTTTGTTGTTCATAAATCATCTGTTGAAGCTTAATTTTATCTTCATTAGAAATTTTTGATTTACTAATTTCTTGTAACGCTTCTTGTGGAGATGTAACACCGCTTAAAACTTTGCCTAGTGTAGGGTTTATCATTGATGCGGCCCCAAACAGTAATTTACCAACTGCGGTTTCTTTGAATTTCTTTTTATTGCTCATTGTTAAAAAATTTAAAATGTAAAATTATAAAGAATAAATAAATATTTAATTCATTGTAATCTTCGTGTTCTATTTTTGGAAAATATTTAAAACCTAATAAAAAACCATCATAATTAAATACTACAGCAAAAATCATTGATTTAAGTAATGTCAATGTATTTTGTTTTTCCGTTTTCTTTTACAGCTTTTAAACATCTTTTTCTGTTAGAATCTCCATCAACATAACTTACATGGATCCAGTCAGGATTTTCATCTGTTCCAAACTCCCAAATAATTTGGTCATAATCGAGATTATTTTTAATGTAATCATACATAAAACAATTTGTAGCATAACCATATAAATCGTCAATATCAATAGCACGCCCTTGACAATGTTGTGATTTAGTAGATCCGCCAATTGCTTTATTAAGTTTTTCACATCTATAAAATGAATTTATTTTAATAGGTCCATTAACTGCTATTCTAAGCGGTTCAAACACCTTTTCCGCAATCAATTCCATATTTTGAAGCTCATATTCACCCGGCGTATTATCTATGCCTAAACGCAAAGCGGTTGCGCTTTTTGTAGCTTCTTTATAATTTATGTGTTTGCTGATATTATTCATTATTCAGTAGATTTTCTTCTGTTTATTATTTTTTCCCTATCTATTACAGATTGTATTTCTTCTGGAGTTGCTTTAATTTTTAATGATATATCTGCGCTCCAAACATAAACAGTTCTGCCGTTTTTTATAAGAATTATAGTTGGTACTGATTTAATGCTTTGTTTTATTGACGGCGGTTGTTCACTTAAATATCCGTATTGTTTGGCAACACCTTTTAAATCGTCAATGTGTTTGTAATTGTTTTTATAATTCCATTTTGCGTTAATGTGTATTATTTTAAGCTCTTGCGATTTAAGATTGGCAAAGGCAAATAACGCAATTAGGACAAACAGCTTTTTCATTTTTGTATAATTTCGTACAGTTTTTCATCTATTTTATCTAGTTTATTTGAGTTTTCTTGAACTTGCTCGGCCGTGTTCTCAATGGTTTCCCTAATTAATTGATCTTTTAAATCATATTCAGTTCTTGATATGCTCGGCTCCGGCAATGTCTTTGCCACTTCAATTTCTGCTGTTAATGTAAAATACATACCCGCTAGCGAAATGGCGCCAGCCACAATCAAACCAATTGTTTTTAAATCAAGCGTTAATTCTGTGTTTTCTGATACTTTATTCATTTTTATTAATTTGTCTGTTCAACTCTTGTAGCTAGTTCAATAATGCCTATAAAATATGTGTGATCAGATTTATCGATTTGTTCGTAAGTTACACCCTCTAAAACATTGACGTACACATTAAAATTATTTGAGCTCAAATTAAAATAACCACTGGCCCTAGTTCGTAGCAAAGATAATACTTCTGAAACTAATGTGTTTACGTCTAAATCACCCCCAATATCAGAGTCAAATCTTGTTACACATTCGATTCTTGTAATACATTCTAAACAATAATTTTGTGCGTTTTGATTGACTTCGTTTGTAGATCCCGAGTACACCCAAACGTATGGCGTTTCAGCGTTTCTAGGCACTCGATTATAAACATTTACTGTACTGCCACTAATATTAGGAATATTGCCCTGTAATGCTGTATAAATTTTCTGACGTATAAATTGAATTGCTTCTCTCATAATTTCTTTTTTAATTCATTTATAATCCTGTTAGTCATTAATTTAATTTCAATTTCAGCATTTTTATAAAAAAACGGTTGAGCTTTTGTACCCGGATGTTTTACCTCTTTTCCAAAAAAAGTATTTGTGTGTACGTTATATAAAACGCTTTTATTTTTAGCTTTTATTATATGTGGTTTAGTTCCTTTTTCTTAATATGGCGCATACTTTGCTTCGGCCCTTACAAATACATTTTTATCTTTTCCGTAATTTATTGTTGATCTTAAAAACCCGGTTTTATAAGGCGCATCAATTTTAGCTCTTTTAACTATCTGTGAGGCAGTGTAACCAAATATTTGATCGGTTTCGTCTTTTGTAAAGTTTTTAATTTTAGCAAATTTTGCTAACAACTTGTTTATTCCTGTTTTATTGACGTTTAATTCTATCATATCGGCTCGTAAGTTCCTTTAAATTTAACGTAATATTTTTCAACTATTTCATAATGTTCGTTGATTCTATATTTTCCGGCCCCGTCAATATTAAATACTGCGCCGGCTAAACTAACCAAATCAAAATCTTTTTTTCTTACAATGACTTCACTTACTCTGTTGTATTTTCGAGATCCTTCACTTTGTTCAATATTCCCGCTTATTTCAGTCGCAAACCCCCATATAGTAGCTGACGAGGTAAAAGAAGACAATGTTGTTCCACCGTAACCGTCTGCTGTTTTAGAAGGTATAAAAAATTCAATAACATTGTTAAATTTGCCCGGATTCATTATATAAACATATTTTTGTAACTGTTTAAAATAGCTTTACTTGAAGAAGGTATTACACTGACGTCTTTTCCAACTTCGTAATCGTGTCTGTTATCATACAGTGTTGTAGCATATTGTAAAATTGCTTGTTCTAATAATTTATCAGATAAACCGCTTGTTACATATACAATTTTAACTTCATCGGCCGGGCCGTCAAGATCAACTGTTTCATTGTCAAGACCGGGCGTTGTATAATCAGTATAAGCCACGCCGTCAATATGTATAGATGTTATGCTTGCTACAGGGCCAAAAGGCAAATCAAATATTCCGTTGGTTTCGGGCAAATAATAAGTTCTATTTTTCGCCACAATATCTCTTGAAATATAATTTTCACACCAGATCCTAGCTTGTACAATAATATTTGATATTAATGTATCATCAGCTGATGTGCTGATCCTAGCGTAATTTTTAAATTCAGTTGTGGTAACAATTTCGCTACCAGTAGTTGAATTAATCTTGATTTGTCTCATTTTTAGTTTCTTTAACAGCTTTAAATTCTTTGGTTTCTTTTTTCTTCTGTTTTTCTTGTTTTTCAACAGGTACGCCCCAACCCTTTTTTATCCATTTTGATAGATTGGCTTCATTGATAGAAACGATCTCACCTTCTGGTTTTTCAATTCCGTCAATAATCATTGGTATTTTTAATTTTATTTTCATAGCTTAAAATTTATTGTAAAGATAAAAAAAAAGTGCCACTGTTTATTTCGCCAGTGACACTCTAAAGATAATTTATGAAATCAGTGCAAAGTTATTAAAATTTTCTTTATACTTTCCATTTATATTTAATTTTAAACTTGTTTGCTCTAAATTAGGTATAATAAAAAATCCATTATTCCTTTCGTCCCACAGTGCAAAGTAGTCAACATATTTTTTTTCATACGAAGGCAAGCCGGTCCGTCTTAAAGTAATTTGCACACTATTTTTTCTTTTTGTTCTGTCTTTTCCTAAATACTTAATTTGTATTTTAAAAAGCTTTCCATTTTTCTCAAGTATGCAATCGTAATAACTTGAGCTGAGTAAAGGCATTGAAACATTAAAACCCAAAGAAATGACTGTTGAAGCAAAATGATATTCAGCAAAACAACCTTTTTGGTTATGGTTCATGCCTATAATATAGAAAAAAACCCAGCTAAAATTTAACCGGGTTTTTAACAACTAAAACAAAACAAACAAAATTAACGTTCTTGATTTTTATTATGCCAGTTTAATAACACCGAAAATCCTAAAAAAGTAAATACAGCAGTTGTTAAAAAGTCATTCAATACTAGAGCCGATCTTATTGCTAAAACAAGCATAAAGCACGATATAAGCAACGATTGGTCATTATTAGTGTTATTGTACATCTTTTATAAATTGGGACCATTCTAGCATCTTATTCTGCTTTTCAAGGTCGGTTAAATTATTTTTTTTAAGTTTATAATTAGTAATCCACTGAGCTTTTCGGATCCTGCGTTTAACTTTTATGTTATGCTCAAACCTAGATCTTGCGCTCATAATAAAGTTTTAAATATTTCGTTAATATTGTCTTTACACAGATAAAAATTTTCTCTGAGTTCATCTTCCCTTAAAAGATCAGCTAACAAACAACTATTGATTGAGCTCAAATCGTAGCCGTGAACAAGGGCAATATCCATCGAACGATTTAAACTTGCGTCATTTTCTTTTAAGTATTTCATAGCGTCACTGTAATAAATAGTTTCTGTTCTAAAACAGTGGTTATCGTCTAACCAATATTGAAGCTCGTCAGCGTCAGTAAAGTGCATATCATCATTAAATTCGTCCTCAGATAAAAAGTCAGACAAGTAGTAATCCATTTCTAATTCTAATAGCTCGCATATATTTTCATATATGGTAGCTTTGCGGTTTATTTTAAAAGTTATCATTGTTAAATTTTTATAGTTAGTAAAATTGTTATTATAAAAGCCATTGCGTAAAAAGCAATTAACCATTTCCAGTTTCCCGGATCCTGAGCCAAGAATTTTCTATGTGCCTCAATTATACCTGTTTCAGTTGGTATATCTGCGGCTTCTAAACTCCACTCATACTTGTCGATCATATTATCACAAGTACCGCACTGTATAGCTGACCAAGAAAAATGGTAAACTCTTGATGGTGCGTTGCATTTTGGACAATATATTTTTCTGCCGTGTCCATTGGCTCTAGTGTTTTTATTTACCTTCATATCCACAGTCGTCTTTTAAGGTTAATTTATCGTTGTACTTCCATACGTCATCGCCGTCGTGTTTTTCTCTTAACGAATTGCATTTATCAATAATTTTTTGAGCGCAATAATTTTTATATACCGGGTGAAGCATATCTCCAATATAATATCCGTATCTGCACAAATGCTCAATTAAATGTTGGTAAGCTATTTTTGTGACTCTTAGTGAGTAATTTGACCATTTTATTCCGTTTGATTCCATTATTTTATGATTTTAAGGTTAAGTTGTTCAGCAACGTAGTTTATGTGTCTAGTTGTTGTTGCCGAGTAGTAACCGTGCGAAAGTAATTTGTTGCCCTCGATCGTAGCTACACAGGTTGTGTAACTCCATACTTTGTTGCCTACTACAGCGAGATTTTTTTTGTTGATTTTCATAATTAATAGTATTTACCTGTTTTTATAAATTTGATATTTTTCTTGATTTGTTCGTCAAGATCTTTACGCCTTACGGTGTCTGTTGAAGCGTTATACTCGTCAATGAAGATATTTGTAATTTTTTGTACATCTTCTCTGTTAAAAATATTAAGTGTGTTTTCCATAATTATCTTTTTTTTTAATTAAAATTGTAATAAATCACACGCCATTTCGCCTGTGGAAATACCGTTTTTTGTAATATCTTAATTTGGATCTGATCCAGTGATTGTTACGTGGGTTATTAATTCAGTGATAGAATCAAAAGATTCTGTGAAGTAAGGGCAATTTAATGAATACATATTTTATCGTTTTAGTTAGTACGAATATATAAAAAAATATTTTAATATTTAAAAAATATTTTAAGTTATTTTTTATTTATTTTTTTAGCTCAGTGAGGATTTTACGCTAATAAACGAAAAGAAATTTTGAATGTATAAATACCTTAGAGAGTGGAAAGTTGCTTAAACGACAAAAAAAGCCATAAAAAAAGGGGATTTAAAAACCCCCTTAATTTAAAAACATTATTAAAAACGATTATGGCGTTTCTAATGCAGTGATACCAGATGCGAAAGATCCGTTCACGAAAGCGTTTGGCAAGTAGTTGCTCAAAGCAATTCTTTCCATACATCTCACAGTTACAAATCCATCTCTTACATTGGTCCCATCCTCTCTAAAGAATTCAACTGAAACATTATCTCTGATCCACATTTGCGTTCCTTGAGCAAAGTTTCCTAGTAAATAAGATCCAGCAGTAATAGCAGTATTTAAAACAACAGGTACTCCATTGAATACAGGTTGTAATCCTTTAAATACTTGATCTTTTAAATAAGACAGATTGCTGTCTTTTAATAATAAGATCTTGTGGAAATCAGTTGGGTGCATTATAATCTTATCAGCAACATAGTTACTTAATGATAATTGATTTAAAGCAGCAATAATTACGTCAAACTGATTTGCTCCATTTACTTGTTGATAAAATTGTCCACTTGAAGAAGTGTCAAAATCAGCAGCGTCAGTGATAATACCACTTAAATTTGGCGCAGATCCGTTTCCGTTTAATAATTGGTCATCTTCTTTTGATAAAAGTTTTGACGGTACTCTTGTTGAAATATAGCTAGTTAATTGAGGTGTGTCAGCAAGCATTTCTTCTGAAATTCTTAAATATGCCCCTAATTTTTCTACATTTACTGAGCTAGCAGTCATATCAAAATCTGTTTGACCTAGTGTTGCCCCTTCTGCTTTCATAGCAGATCCATCACTGTAACCTGATTCTTTTACGAATCTAATTACATCAGATGTAGTTGACCCCTGAGAAATTAATTCTCTTATGTGTTGAGGTCTTGCCGGATCATATTTATATCCGGGTACTCTGTCTGCTGGTATTACTTCACCAGTAAAATCAGCGCCAGTAGTCATATCAGCTTTTATTTCAAAAGACGCACTTCTTGCGTTTCCATCTCTTAAAGAGTTTAAAGCACCGTCATTGATACTTTTTATTAAACCACCTTTAAAAGATTTGTCAGCTTTTTTGCCTTCAATAGCTTCTAAGTTTTTTTTGTTTGCAATTTCCATTGCGTCCATTCTTTCATTGAATGAATTAGTAAGGTTTGATATTTCGCCTTTCAGCACTGTATCAGCCGTACCATTAGCGCTTTCAAGCGCTTGTCCAGTAGCTTTTTCAATTTTAGCATCAATTAAGTTGCCTAATTGGTCAAGCTGGTTTTTTACATTTTCTTCCATTTTAATAGGATTTTATTTTAAATTATTTAACAAATATTTATAAACATCAAACTCTGCCTTTTTTTCTACTGGCTCAGTAACAATTTCTGTTGGCTGAGTAGCGTTAATAAATAAAGATTTTAGCTTGTATATTTCTGATTCAATAGCATATCCCATTTCGTCTGTGATATTGCCTTTTCTAATTAATTTACATAAATTATCATATTTCTGATATACCTCAGATATATTCTTTGTTCCTTTTACGTCTAATATTTTTGCTTCATCATTAGCAGCCATTGTAACGGCCGAGATCTCAAAAAGCTTAACTTCTTTTAATTCTCTGTATTCACCTTTGTCTTCTTTGACTATTGGTAAAATTCCAACTGAATTTTCAGTTATTACGCCCGCTTTCATTAATTCAATAACATCTTTTCCTAGTGAGGTTTTAGGCACTTCGGCCACAAATACTAATCCTTTATCATCTTCATATAGTTCTTTCATTTTTCCAATAGGTTGCATCATATTATGCTGATACAAATATTTTACTCTGTAACCGTTTTCTTCAATGGTTTTTCTGTAAGCGCCCATTCTAATAATATCACCGTCACTGTCTTTATTATTAAAATATGATCCGTACCCTTTTACCACAGAATTTTTTTCGTCGTAATCTGTTAATTCACCTAGCGGTGATGCTTTGTATAAAAAATCCATATATATATTTTTTACAAAAATAACAAATTTAATTTACAATGTAAATCCGGGTATTTCGATTGGCTCATAATTTATTGTACACCTACAATTTATAATGTTTTCAGCAGATCCTTCGCCGGGCCGTTGCATAGGTTCACCGCCCACCATAAACATCTGATCGTAAGGAATTGTTACACCATCGATAGCAACATGTGTAGGTCGCTCATTAGTACCGCCGGAATGTAACCAAGTTTTTTGTAGATTATCTTTACCAAATAAGCTTAAAGCTGATTGTTGTGTAGCAAAATTTGCTATTCTGTTGCTTTCTGTTCTGACTAATCTTAAAGCTTGTACAGAACTATACTTGTTAAATTGATTCATTAATATTCTTGCTTTTTCGCTAGCACCTAACATTGAAAGCTCGGGATCTCTTAATATTCTTTGTGTAATTTTTATTAGAGTTTTTTGAGCCGTACCGCTTACCAATACAACATTCGTTGCTGCTACTCTGTTAGCATAATCATTAAATATACTTGTCCATAATGTTACATCTGTAACAATATCGTCTGATTTTTTAAGATATTTTTTATAGTTGTCAACGTACCACTGGGCCATATCAACGCCAATACTTTTATATAACTCAGTGTAAAATAGCTTAATGTAATTGTATTGAAATAAACTTTGATAATTAGTTTCGTTAGTTTCAATGAAATTATTTACGCCCTTCTGATACTCTTGCTTGTAGAATCTTTTAATTTTTGGCAATATTTTGTTTTCTGCCTTAACTAAATTTTTCTCATAAGCTTTTTTGTATTTGTCATATTTAGGCATCTTTAATTATTGATTTGTTTCATTTTATTAATTGCCCAGTCAACACCGCTAGTTCCACCCCATAAATTCCAAGCAACATAGCCATTGTCCTTCCACGGGGTATCTTTATATTTAGGATCTATTGTTGCGTTTTTTCTATGCCTGTTAAATTGCGCCATTCTTGAAACAACATCTCTTGAAATCGATTTTCTTGCTGATAATTGTGCGGCTCTGCGCCAACCAACGCTTGTTCCAGCTTTTACTTCATCTTTGTACTTTTCCTTCCAATTTAGCATTCTTTTTGCGTTATTAGACGCTGATTGCGGGTAGTCACTGTAATTTTCGCTTTTTTTTTCTTCGTCGTAACCTTTTATTGCTTGCTCATATTCTTCATGAGTACCGAAAGGCATAAAAACTTCTACACCATCGAAATCGTGTATATGAAAACCGGATCCGCCAAGTTCACTTGCTCTTGCTTCGGCTTCTGCTTGTGTTGTGTAAACATCTGTCATACCGGGTACAACTGATTTGACTTTAATGTTATTTATACTTTTTTCAGCTTCTTCTTCTTGTAAAGCTGGCTGAGGTAAAATTTCAATATTATCACCGTTTACAGGTATTAAGTTTGCCGGGACATAAAACTCATTAAATGATTCGTTTTCTTCTTCCGCATAACTCATTGAAGCTCTTTTTTCGTTCGGCGTAATCCACCAAGCTTTTGCCATCTGATCAACCACTTTGTCCATTTCTTCCTGTAACTCAGGAATAACAGAAAAATCAAAGTCAATATAATATTTATCACCGTATTTAGGTGCTAACCATCTGTTAAGTTCATCTCTGATTTTTAACATCTCAGGTATAACAGCATTTTGATATAAAGCTTTTTTTGCTTCTTTTACATTATTATAAGTTGATGATTTGTCGTTATTAAGTAATTGTGAAGGAACTGAATATATGTTACAAAGATCTTTTATACTAGCATTGTATTGCTCTAATAAAGATATATCACCGGCTGATAATCCAAAATTAACCCAAGATAATTTCTTTGGTGTAATAACTATATCACCAGCATTATTTGATCCTTGATATGTAGATCTAAATTTGTCTTTTAATTGTTGCGCTTGCGTTTCATTTAGGTCCCCTTCGTCACTCATTAAAACACCTCTTGCTGTTTGATTTTGTAGGTATTTTACACCTGTTTGTACAGCTTCATTATTTGTAGTTAACGATCTCAAACCGGCTTTTAATGGAGATTGACCGTACAGATGAGATCCAGTGCCATCATAATAAGGATTAAAATCTTTTATATGACATATTTGATCTGCTGGTATGCTGTAAGCTCCGTTGTATTCAATTCTATATTCTTTGACCGGCTCGAACATTCCGCCACTAACAATTTCCATTATCTGACTAGGCATTACATATAATTCTTTGTATTTGCCTATATTAACACCTGTATCAGGTCCTATTCCGTAAATGTATCTGTTACCTGTTAATTTACCAAAGGCAATTAATTCGCTAATAAAACTTGAATAAGATTGGGCCGGGTTTGGACGCTCTAACAGTTCGTGTAGTTCTGTATCATTTAATTCAACTAAGGCAGTTTTTTTGAGCATATTAGCTTTGTGTATGATATTGCCGTCAATCGTACCGCTAGTCATTGCCTTATAGCGTTTTAAATTGTTTTCGCTTACTTTCTCATATACATTAATCGGTATTGTTGATGCTGCTTTTGTTATTAAATTAATTAAAGAATATATTGTTGTGTTTTTTCTGTAACCTTCATTGACATAGGTTTCGTCATTTTCTGGATTCCAAATTATACTTTCACCAAGCCAATTATATATAGCTCTGTTATATTCTTGCGATGTAGATTGTGCGTTTTTTGATAGTAGATTTTTAAAGCGGTCGAAAAATGATGCCATTTATATAAATTTTCTGTAAAAATACAAAATAATAAATTCTTTTTTTATATTACGAAAAAATCGTATCTGTTTTTATATCTGCTGTAAACTACATATCTCAGTGCGTCCATTGTATGATCGTTTTTTGAAATAGGTTTGTTTATGATGGTGCCGTCTTTCATTTCTTCCCAAAAATAAGTTAATTGTTCTTTTTTTATGTTTTTACTTTCGTTAGATATTATTATTTCAAATTCTTTTAACAAGCTTATACCAGCATTAATTGATCCTTGCCCTTTGATTGACGGTTTCGCTAAACAATTCATTTGACGCAATTCTTCAATAGATTTTGGTTCAGCGCTATCACAATACATTATGTTGTCGTTTAATTTATTGTTTTTTAAAAACTCCGCTAGATCCCGGTTTGTCATTCCCTTCCTGTAAAGCCACTCGTGTACATATAATTTGTCACCTACTTTTCCAACTTCTAACACAACGGCGGGATCATTTGAGTATCCAAAATCAATACCCAGTGCTGTTTCATTAAACTCCGGGAACTCAATATGTGGTATGTATTTCCAATTTTTAAATATTTGCCTGTTGCTAAATACGGCCCTTTGTCCTTCACCGTAAACAAGCCAATAATCAGGATCACGCTCTCTGATCCTTTCAATCTCATCTATTAATTCTTGCGGTAAAAATTTATTGTCTTTGTAGGTACTAATAAATAAATCGGCATCATTACGCTCTGATAAATCATATAAAAAATGTATCGGATCCGACGGATTAAAATCAATTAAAATCTCGTTTCTAGTTCTCATTGCTAACTGTTGATAATCTTCAAAAAATAATTCATTCCCTTCATTGATCCACAGTATATCACGAGCAGATCCTCTTATTTTCTGTGCGTCATCAGCACTAAACATTTCTAGTGTATGCCCGTTATATGTAAAAGTGTTTTCTGATTTATTATGTTTTCCAAGCCAATAAATTCCAAGTTGTTTACTGATATATAAAAAATCTCTTAATACAGATCTTTTTAGGGCCGGGAGTGTTTTTCTGACTATTGATATAGTAAGCGGATCTTTTGCCACTGACATAGTATATAAACAATATTGCATTAATGACCAACTTTTCCCGGACCGAGTACCGCCTTGAAAAATTTTTAATCTTTTTTTAGATTCTATTGCTTGATAAAATTGTTTGTTACAATATTCTTTTAATCTTTTTCTGTTGCTGGCGTCCATTCAATTAGTAGATTTTCCGGTGGGTTTGCTTCATGATGTATTTCTTGTCTTTCAACCCAACCCCTTTCCTTTCCAATGGTTTTAAGGGCGAATATTATTGATGCTTTATCACCTTCATTTATCTTTTCAACTAATTTACTTGTGACAAAATCTAAAAATAATTCCTTTGGCTGAATATCATTTATTTGTTCATTAAAATCGTCATCTTTATTTATCCAATTATAATAAGTGCTTCGAGCTATACCAACCCTGTTACAAGACATAGTAATATTGCCGAACGTCTTTGTATAAGCGTCAATAAATGCCTTTTTAGTTAGTTTAGTGTCCATTATTGTCTATTTGGTACAAAAATACTTTATTTTGTTTAATATCTCTTTATATTGCTTTTTAGTGTTATTATTAAATAGATTAACAGAGTTATTTTTTTTAATATTTTCTATTTTAGTGTGCTTTGATTTAATAAATTTTTGTGATTGATTGTCGTTTCTTTTTTCGTGTCTTAATTTTTCTGTGTTCTCGTCAACTTCAATAATCATTATATCACATTTAACTTTGTCGAATAAGCTTTGATTAAATAATCTATCACCTTCAAATAAAATTTTTCCATCTGTAATTTTACTACAAAATCTAATAAAATGCGGCTGTACTGCCATTGAAAGTTTATCAGTGCCGCTAAATACGGATTTATTATAAATTCCTATAATGTAGAGTTGTTGTTTACTGAAATACATTCCCCGTACTAATCCAAAATTAAATTTAACATACGGTTTATATGTTTTAATTATTTCTTTTATCAGTGTTGTTTTGCCTGTAGCGGGTTTCCCGCCCAGTGCTAATATTCTGTTAGCCATTTTTTTTGATAGTTTTCGTTTCTAAAATCCCACAAGACACTCCAATCAACACCGGTCTTTACTAGATCTTGAATTTTTAATATTTCTTTTTTTTGTCTTTCAATGTAATATCCAATGTATCTTTTGCCTCTTTTATATTTTTTATAAGCGCATAAAGTAGTTTCTACATTCCATATATTTTTGTGTTCAATATCGTATTTATTTACATTTTTCATTAATTCCTTAAATTCATACTGTAAATAGTTAATTTGATTTTTAGACAATTTTATGTCGTTTTTATGCGTGTATAATTCTTGCTTGCCTAAATACTCAACCAAACCATTTCGGCAGCTCTCGGCTTGCCTAAGGTCTAAATAAGTTGGTTTTAAATTGTAATCCGTTAGTACATTTATCATTTCTATATAAATAAATAAAGTAAAACGGCCGAAATTCTTAATGTTATTTAACTGTGTAAAACAATTATCATACGTCATCTGAGGAGTTGGTTGTTTTAAACTAGAAAAATAATCAGCTTGACTCATATTGCCTAACATTTCTTTATAGCTTATAAATGTTTCAACTAATTTATTTGATGATTTAATTCTTAACCTATCTGTTTGAAATATTGTTTTTTGTTTATTTTCGTTCCACCATTTTTGTAATCTATTTACATTGACGTTTTCGTAATCCGGGAATTCATTGTACATATAAAATACAGTGGTTGGAGAATAACAGGTGCCATATAAAAAAGCAAGCCAAAATCTTTGTTCGATATTTAGCTCAAATCTATCACATAAATATTTTAAACAATCATTACTAGGATCTATGTCTTTTGCTTTTGATGATTCTATGTGATAATCTATGTAATTATAACTCATATATTTCGTACGGTGTAACGCTTTCTGGATTATAGCTTGCGTCAACTCTTTTAAAAACATCTTTTGTTGATGCTATAAATATTGCGTTTTTATGTTTTAAGATCCAAGCCGGGCGGTTTTTATTTCTAAATAAATACAGTTTGTTATCATCTGTTAATTGCATACCGGCTATGCTCCCGGACGTGGTTGTAATAAACTTTTTTATTTTATCTTTATTCGTTCCACATAATAAACTTATCAATTCACCGTCATTTTCAGTGTTCATTTTTACATTGTATTTTTTTTCCATTTCTAATTTTGAGCTCATATCAAGAACTCCGTTAAATACAACTGTATTGTTTTCAGAGATAATAGGTTGATTGTTTTTTTTTATTTTATAATCACCGCTTGTAGAATATCTGTTATGAAATATTAATTTATTTACCATTGGTAATTTTATATCATTAACGTTGTTTTTTTTGACTGTTTTTAATCCGTCTTTTACATAGCTAAAACCAAAGCTGTGTAAACCTCTTATTTTTGATTGTAAAATTAATTTTTGTAGAATGTCGTAATGTTCCTCAGTCGGGTTTTCTGAGCTGTAACCAATGATACCGCACATTAATAAATTTTTTGTCCTTTAGATCTGTTTTTAGCAATTTCAAGTTCTTCATCGGCTGTACCACAAGAAATCATTTTTTCTCTGTAATACATAACCAGTGATATTCTTGTAGCTTTTTCATCTATTTTATTGATTGGAGTATTCCCGTGCCATTGATGTACGTCAACTAATAATAAATCGCAATTCTGTATATCAAACGCTACACCCCACTTTGGTACAACAAAATAACCGCCAGTGTATCTCCCTTTTCTTAAAACAACTAAATTTCCAAATCCTTTTTCATAATCCCCTTTATCAGTATGTACAGCAGTTTGCCAATTTTTATTTACAGTCACGGTTGTAAATGCTGTATCTGGTATTACAAAATCTTTACTTGTTTGATCAGCAATTTCTCTTTGTAGCTTATAATGATCAGGCATTAATTCAGAGTATTTTTTGTCAACAAATTTTATTATTGGATATGCCTTTGTAAATTTATTAAATTCGTGTTCATTAAAAGCTGTTTGACGACAATATGGAAATCTAGCATTGCGATCGAAAAAACCTATAATACCACTGTTTACTTTTTGTAGAGCTTTGTTGGTATTTGACATTGTACCGTCTTTTTTAACCGGGCGCCTTTTTAAAATATCAGTTTCTACATCTCCACTGCTAACTCCTCTGTTATTAGTGTGTTTTGCTGCCGTTTTTAAATTTTCAAATCCTGCTTTGGCTATGTTACCAGGAATTATATTTTTTCTGAATTTCGCAATTACGTTCCCTGATTCCTGACATATTACATCAGCATCGTAATTTATTAATAAATTAAAATCTTTGTCGCCAAGTAGCTTGCCAGATAATTTTGCAGCTTCCTTATCAGACATTTTAGGCGTTACATTATGCTCTGTTATCATTGTGTAGTTTTTTAAGTGCTTGAAATATGCTATCTGTTAAATTATCAGTTTGTAAAAAATCTCTCAATTCTAGTTCCATTCTTCTGAGTTGCGGCTCAGTTTCAGTTGTTAAAAACAGTTGTACCATTTTTACATGAGAATCGTTTATTTCATCTGGGTATTCATAATCTTCTTCATTGTCATTTCCAACTTCAAATTCAATGTCATTATCCCATTTAGGCAGATCTAATCCCCAAGAAATTAAATCTTGATTGTCCCATACGTTTGCCAATATATCATAATCCCATTCACCGTATGATACGTTGTCTTTAATAATAAATTGACGTTTTTGTTCTTCGGTCCAACCTTTTGCTATTACAATGTGTACTTTTTTAAATCCGGCTGCACTACAAGCTTTTAATCTCATGTTACCGCCTAATACAATCATATTTTCGTCAACTACCATAGGACGCTTTTCCAACATCTCTGGAAAATCTTTTAATGATTGTACTAACTTTTTAAATTTGTGATCTTTGATAAATCTCGGATTATCCGGGTTTGATTTAACTTCCTTAATGTTTACTGTTTTTATCATTGTTTAATTTTTTATACAAATTTAAATAAATATCCCAAATTTTCTCAGATGCTATTTTTTGAGTTTTATATGTGTTAGGTGATTGTATAATTTTTCCGTTGTTATCAACCTCAATTTTAACTTCTTTTGACCTTTGTAAAGCTACAATGTAAATTTTTATTCCCTGTGCTAAACAATAGCTTTGTGCTTGTAAATAAATGTTCATTCTGTTCCGCTTATTATGTCCTTAGGATTAAAATACTCGCATTCATGTTCTACAATCAATGAATAACCCAAAAATAAATAATTTATTAAATCAGCATATCTAGTTTCTATTGGCTCGGCCGGGACCATACCCGGATTATGAGCATGACTTAAAACTGATTGTACATGCTTAATAAAATGTGCTGCCCATATTTCGGCCGGTCTAATGCCTACTAACTGCGCACTTGTTTTAAAGTTGTTTAAAACGTCTAAATTTTTGTTTGTATATTCCGGCTGTTTTTCAGACATAATATTTTCTGCTAATTCAAGCAAATACTTTTTTACTTTTTTAAATTCTTGTTTTTCCATATTTTTCTATTTTTATGTGATTATTAATTATTTCGTTTTCTAATTTCATTTTATTGTCTTGTAAAGATTCGCTAACAACAGTAATAAGCTGTTTTTTTCTTTTATCAGATAATTCTGTTGCTGTTTTACAAAACTTTTTAAAGTAATACATTTTCATAATTTAATTAAAAGGGAATATCATTGTCTTTAATTATTTTAAATTTTTTATCTTTTTCTGTAATTGATTTATAAACACCGCCATTTTTAAAATCTGGCGCAAGCTCAAAATAACCAAGCTGGCCGTTTTCTTTTCTTTTTACTTTTTCAATATAAATTTTAATTGCGTCGGATCCGTAACTCGTTTTTTGTCCAATACATCTGTAAACTATTAAACCGTTGTAAGCTTTATTAAAAAAATCTGCTGATCCGCTAATATCGTACAGTGTAGGTTTTTTATATTGTCCGCCTTCACTTTCAATTTTTCTAGGGTGAGCCACTAAAAACATATGCGTTTTAGTTTGTTGACAGAACTGTGTAATTTGACTTAATGTTTTCCCAATGTAACTATGATCTCTTTGCGCCGAATGATCAAGCATATTCCAAGGATCTATTACACATACATTTATTCCTTTTTGTAAAACTAATTGTTTAAACGCATCAAGAATTGCTTTTAATGTTAAATTTTCTAAATCAATTTTTATCCAATAAAAATGTTCTTCAATAAAATCTTTAACTTGATTAAGATCTTCATTGCTTGTATTTCTTCCTACTAATTTGTTTGCTATTCTCTTTATGTGTCCTTCGTACGGAAACGACTCAGGCGAAAACATAGCGCACCTAAAATCGTGATTTATTGCTATATTACACAACACTTGATCTAAAACATCTGATTTACCGCTATTAGGTATTCCACTGACAACACTCCACTCCCCAAGCTCCATTTTAAAATATTCGTCAGATCCTTCCAAACCTAAACTGTAATTTTTTACGCCGTTTTCATTGTAACTTAATACATTTTTCCAAATATTATTTATATTAATTACACCTTCAATCGGAAAATCTTTTGCGTTTTTAATAATATTTCTGAGCGTTTCGGCCCCTTTATTGACCAAAACCTCATTAGCGTCTTTATAATCGCAGAAATCCACGTATTTGCAACGATAAGCACCAAATCGTCTTGCAAGCTCGTTTCTTAATTGTAAACCGGCGTCATCATTATCAGTGCATAAAATTATTTCTTTTTTATCTTTAAAATATTCATAACAATTATCTAAATATTCAAGTTTTTGAGATCCTTTACTTGCTCCGTTCGGTACGCTACAAACCGAATACAACCCGGCTTCGTGTAAACTTAATGCATCAATCTCGCCTTCTACCACATAACATTTTTTTAAATCTTTTATATTATCTATGCCATAAAATATAAGTTCTGCGCCAGAAACCAATTTAAAATTTTTCTGACTATCTCTGTATTTTACATTAATAATTTCACTGTTACGATAGTAATTAAAATTGATACATCTTCTTTTCGCTTGTACTTGAGGCATATATTCAAGTGATTCGCCTATTTTCCAATGAGCTAAAGTCGGCTCAGTAATACCTCTGCTGCTAAACCATTTTACAACTTTTTCGTTTAAATTTATGTTAGTTTTAGGTGGTAAAACAAATTCAACTTTTTTCTTAAATTTAATATTTCCACCCCAACCGCAATGATGACAATTATACAACCCCTCATCAATATTAACTGATAAGCAGTCATCACGCTTTTTTTTTCTATTGTGAGAACATTTAGGACATTTTGTTTTTTGTTGCCCGGATCCCCGTGTTATTGGTATTCCCAATGCTAATAATTCCTGTCTGTGATTCATAAATATTTTTTAAATATAAAAATTTTTTTTCAAATATCGAGATCCTCGATGTCTAATAAATATTTTTTTTCAAGTACATACGCCATTACTCTTGTCATCTTTAAATTAGATTTTTTAAATATCATATTTTTAGTTGCAAAACCTTCAAACCTGTATTTTGGATATTTACAGGAAAACAAAGCGAACAAATGACATTCGCTTTTTAAATATTCCGGTATCATCAACGGGTTTTCGGGGTTTCGGTTTACCTTAACATCAACAGACATACCGCACCATTGAGCGTCATAATAATCAGTGCCTAATCTTTTGCTTGTATTGTGTATTTTAAAATCCGGGTATAAATTAAGCTCACGGGCAAATATAAATTCGGCCCCAAAGCCGTCCCGGTCTAATTCAAAGCTTGAATTTTCATTAACAGTTCCGTGACCGTTCCAACCAGTATCAATTTTATTTTGATGCCTGTGATGTGATGATAATTCTACGATTTGTTTTTCGTATTTGTCCAATGTAAAAACTTTTCCTTTATTCATTTTTTATATATTCTTTTAATTCCTTTAATTGATGTTTATTAAAAACCTGGTTTAAATTAAAATGGTTTAATTTTCCTGTTTTAGTAATGGCCCCTATTTTTTCTGAGCCGTTTTCTTCATAAATAAAATATTTAATTATGCCTTTAATTTTCCAATAAAATTTGGGTTTATTAGCATTCTTATATGTTTCAAAATATTTGTGTACATATTTAATTCCGTTTTTGTCTTTATTTCTAAGCTTTAATAAAGTCAAGAAATGCTCGGACCAAAATTCATGTTCTCTAATAAATTTAACTACTAAATAAAGTTGCTTAATATCTATTTTTTCTATTTTTTCAAGCTTATCTAAACAATCTAACCATCTAAATTTTTGCGTTTCCGTTTCCGGCAAGTATCGTGTTGGGAATAAGTTTAAAAAGTGAGGAAAGGCATTTAAAATTGTTTTAGAAAAGGTTTTATTATTACTTTCCTTTTTAATATTACTTTTATTAATAATATTACTTTGTGCTTGATTTTCTAAATTAAGGTTTTCTAAATTAAGGTTTTCTAAAATAAGGTTTTCATCTTTAAGAGGTTTATCAGATAACATATAATTAATCCCAGCTATTTTACCATTGACATAAATTCTTTTACGTTCTAAATATCCGAACTTTATAAGTTCATTTATTTTAGATCTAACGGCGCTGTGATTTTCTTTAAAATGGCCACATATAAATTCTACATTTATTTGTTGCTCTGATTTGTGACTAAACAACCAAGCATATAAACCGGTTGCTCCCACAGATATACCTTTGTGCCTGAGTATGTAGCTAGGTATAACAGTGAAAAAATCAAACTTTTTAGGTTTGATTATTAAATTATATTTCATAAATTATTTATTGTTTATCAATAAACCCTTTTATCCCATCAATAAAAGTTCTTAATTCCTTGAATGTATCAAAAAATTCATTGAATGTCATTGGATCTTCTTCGTACATAAACCAAAGTAATTCCATTAATAACTCAAATTCAGCTTCGCTTGCATTACCAACAAATTTATAATCGTAAACAAAATCATCAGACGATGTCTGTGTCCATCTTACTCTTTGACTTTCTTCCTCAAAATAAATTTTCTTAATCATTATTTGTTTTTAAAATACGTTTTTATTGTTGATATACATTTGTCGTAATCGTTATGCCAGCAAGCTAGCCAATTATTATCATTTAACATTCCTAACCAATTTTGTTGATTTTGTGTAGGTTTATTGTAACCAGTTTTTAGCTCTATTGCTAAACCACTGTATTGTTTATTGCTTGTAAAAATTAATATGTCCGGGATCCCGGCTTTTGTTCCTAAAAATTTCATTTTAAATTGTTCAAAAGGTGTTCTTTTACCTTCGTTAGCAACATGAGTGTAAAGCGCACCCGGATAATTATTGTCCAGAAATCTCATAATTTTATTTTGCAAAATGTCTTCTTTGCCTAAATATTTAAAAAATGGATTTTTTCTCATAATTTATTTTGATGCTTTTTTTTAACTTCAAAACCGTTTTGTTCTAAAAATTTTTTAGATTCATTGATTTTTTTTTCATTTTTTCTAAAAGCTTCAAATATTTCGCTTTCAAACGCATTATGTTTCATAAAGTTTTTTTATAAAATTAAAAAATAATTTTCATATTTCAGCTAAAAAATAAATTGAATTTTCAAGCTCGTTCACTTTTCCTTTTAATTCGTCATTTTCTAGCAATAATAAATTGTAATCTTGCACTAACTGTTGTAAGGTCATGCCCTTGTACCTATCCTCAAAATTAAGTGTCTTAAAAGCGTTTAAATTAAACTTCTTCATTAACGAATTATATTTTTTTAGAAAAAACTTGTCGTGTTTTGCCATAAATTCTAATTCTTTCAGTGCGTGTAAAACTGTAGCGTGATTTTTATTCAATGTATCGGCTATTTTTTTATATGGATAGCCACCAAAATCTCTACAAATTTTATAATAACAAGCTCGAGCAAAGACGTATTCAAATTTTCTGCTGGTATTTGATATGTCTAAATTAAAATGATATTCAACTATGTCCCTGATTGCTCTCATATTCTTATTAAATAGGATCCGTCATCAGCTATTCTTGACCAACTGTAGGATTTAATTAAGTTTTTTCTCACATAAAGCTTCCAATCCTCAAGCGCCTGTTTATATAAAATACGGCCCTTTTCAATGGTTTCTTCGTCTAGTGTCTGTACATTTACTGTATAGGGTTTAACATTTTCCACTGCTATTATTTTAAAAGTATCGACACCAAGCATATCCATATAAAACGCTGCTTGTATGTGGTAACCGTATTTTTTTACTTCCCATCTAAAACCCTCTGGAGAATTATCACGAGTTGTTTTAACGTCAGCAATAAAACCAGATACACGGTTTATAACGTCCGGGCGTACTCTTACATCAATGCCGTCGTGTTTTAAATAATGCGACAACTCAATCTCGCCTTTACAGTATTTTTGTGCTAATTTATTTTTGCTTAAATTTTTAAGAATTGTTTTTATAGCTTCGTGTTCATTGTTAGTTAAACATATTTTTCCTTTGGCTTTTTCTTCTTCTTGTCTTTTAAGCTCTTTATTTTCTTTTTTTCTTAAATCTCCAATATTTGGCATTGGATAATATACGTCATAAAATGTTTCCGGCTCCAGCATAGCGTGATGCACTGCCGTTCCTAATCTCATTGAATCGGTTTCTTTAAATTCCATTTCTAAATAATGTTTCACTGATTTTTTAGATATTATTTTTAAACCGCTTGCGCTAATTGATTGATGAGAATGATACATCTCATTGCTGTCTTTTACTACTTTCATAAATTATTTTAATATTAAATGTGTTATAAATGCTATTACAGTTATAATAGAAACTATTTTTATCACTGTAAATATTTCTTCTTCTTTTTTCGGATTTCTTCCTTGATTTGATCTGTATTGACGTTTTTTCATAAATTATAAATTTTCTTTTAAATTATAAATAAATTTTAATAATTCCAAATTGACCAAAAAAAAAGGCAACCGATTGGCTGCCCTCTTTTCCTGTTACTTGCTAATCGAAATTTAAGTCATCAACTGTAACATTCTGCGCTTTTTTTTCTTCCTTGACGTAAGGATCAGAAATTGATAACGAGATAAAAGGACCGTTTGCTCCTTCTTTACGCCACCCGGCTATTTGCTTTTCAGTACCGTCTTGTAAAACGATAGTGCCGTTAAAATCTGGTTGCGTTTCTTTTTCCTTATATTGATTTTTAAATAAGGTCCCGTTTCCGGGTTTGTGTTTAAATGATTCTGCCATAATTTTTAAATAAATGATTGATTAAATTTTGGTTGACTTTCAACCTGTCTGCCGCTTGCTGTGTTCCCGTCATCATCTTCGGCTTGTAAACCTAACAATGATTGTAAAGTGTAACGCCTGTAATAAGTAATGGCGCCACCTAATTTCTGGGGATCCGTTATGTCACCGAGCGGTATTGATGACATAATTTTAGGTTCATCTGATTCAAGATCTTCTAAAATTGTGTAAACCTCGTTATTAATAATTGGCTGTAACAATAAGATCCTGTGTTTTTTTAACAGTGGCAATAAAGATTTTATTAAACTGTTAATATCAAAATACTTGGATTTAAAATAGGGATTTTTGCTGTCTTTTGATATTGCCCCTATCTCTTGCTGCAATATAAAAAGCTTCTTGTGAAATTGATTCATAAATTAAATTAACTTTTTTTTTAAATTAGACGTTTCATTGCTTCAAACCCGATTCCTTGAAGCTTGTTGATTTCGTCGACTGTGAATGTTCCGGGATTTTTTAATCTTGACGCCAATGTAGGCATCGTACAATTTAAGACCTCACAAACAATGTATTTTTTAATACCTAGTTTTTTCAGATCTTCATCAAAGTAATATTTAAACATATTTTATATATTTTCAGCTAATTTAATAAAATATATTTTAAGAAAAAAGAAATTTTTTAATAAAAAAAGAAACCCCCAATGAATAAACAAAGGGGATTTCAGCAGCAAACAGGAAAAGAAAAATTTTTAAAATCTTGATTTAAAGGTGCTTGTTTGATCGTCGTCTTGATTTGGAACGTGCATTGTAACCTCAAATGTATTTCTTTTTACATTATACGTCATTCTATCCACATAACAACTCACTTCTTCTCTTATATGACCGCTAGCGGGATTGCCAAAATTAACCCAAATTTTATTGTTTAAGCCAATAGGATCATTTAAAAGATTATACAATGTGCCTTCGTATTTAACTAAATTTTTTCTGTAATCATTTATTACTTGTTGTGTTATTATTTTTTCTATTGTTGTGGCAAAATTACTGTTATCATCTCTAGGTCTTGCGACTTTCGTTGTACTTGATAAAATATTGCCGTAATTATTATGTGATAACCTAAGATCTGAAAGCTTTAACGATCCTGTTAAATTTGATCCGGCCGTTCTAATTCTTTTATATTCAAAATCATCTATATCACCGTAAAAAGGTTCTCTGTTGTCGCCGTCTTTTCTGTCAAATTCTAATGATATATTATCATAATATAAAGCATTTAATCCGCCGGAGTTTTGTACATACGGCTCATATAAATCTAATACTAATAAATCAGTTGTTGGAAAAGATCCCAAATCATAACTAAATTCTTGCCATTTATCCGGATCTTCATCGATTGCTTGTATATTTATTACGGCCGTAGTTGTCCAAGAATTTGTAGTATTATTCCAATAATATGTGTCTGGTAACGGTGGCGGTTGACTTTGATTTGGTTGTATTCTTAATTGCCATCTAAAACTTACGGTGCCATAATTAGAATTTACGTCAAAATAGGTATTTATTTTTAACACATGACCTTGATGTGTTGAATTATATACTGTAACTTCATCTGAGGTAAGTGTTTTTCTTGTGCCAGTTTCGTTTAATTGAGTTTGCGTATTTTTAAAACTTTGATTGCCTTGTTTAGAAAAATCAGTTGATAAAACACCGGGTGATGTTGTCCCGGTTGACGTGTAAGTATTCCAAAAACTTAATCCGTTTTCAAATCCACTGTTTTGAAATTGATTCGTTTCTAAATACTGTGACGTTTCGTGTGTAATTGTAAATTCATTTAAAGGTCTTGTAAATTCTCTGCTTAAATCATTATTTAAAGGCAACATTTCCTCTGGTAATTTTCTTAAAACATTTATGTTAGACGCTGATTGATAAGTGCCTTGATAATTATAAACAACAAATTTTGGAGATTCTGTGCCGTTATTTATCAAGCTTGTAGATTCCGCGCCCATTATATTAGTTGGCACCGTACCGCTTTGCGCTGTTGATGATAAGGCGTTTTTTACTGCTTGATCTCCATAACTTGAATTATTAATTATGTACCATTTACCGAATGATTGAAAAATTCTAGTATTTGTAATTTTTAAAATTTGTTCTAAAACATGATATGCTGTATTTATATCATATTTAGATTTCATTAATGTATAAGGATTTATAAAAATAATATCATATATGGTGTACTGTGTGCTTGTAGGATTTAATTTTTGTATGTCTTGACTCACATATATATCCAATTCAAGATCTAAATTTTCCAATGTAGATGAGATCCACTGTCTAGCACTTATTGCTCCGTAACTGTCTTGATATAAAGTCATATCAAAACTTTTTAATGTTCCTAATCCGTCTGTGGCTTTTAAATTAATTGTAAAAGGTGTGCTTTGTAAGGTTTCTGTAAATTGATCATTAACTAGCCAACCGATCCAATACAACTGATAATTGTTTGAGCTGTCTTTGTAAGAAATTTTAATTTGATATTCTCTTTCATCAAATTCATAAAAATTATCGTATGAAACGTCATCTGTAACAAATAAATTAAGTTCGCATTGTGATCCTTTGATTGGTGAATAAAAATTGTCATCTGATTCCCAAGTAATAACTACCGGCTCATCTGTAGCTATTATAGGATTTACACTACCAGTGTAATTTTTTTTTAAAATTTCAATTTTTTTAGCTTTCAAATTATCATCTGAAAACTCTAATCTGTATTTGACGCCGTATGCCATTATATAATTCTATTTCTGTTTGTGTTCGCTCTCTCCAGTGCTACTACAAGATCTTGACCTTTTAATCTAAATTGTCCGGCCACTTGTACTTTACCGCCACCAGATCCGCCGATCATATTTTTTAATTTGTCTAATGGAGCAACCACCTCAGGATTTCGAGCAGCACCCGGATATTCTCCAAACATACCAAGAGTTGGTGTGCTTACTATACCACCCTGTGCAAATTTAGGTATTTTTGAAAAAGATTTACTTACAACAGCCATTGCGCCAGCTACCAATGCCGGTAACACGAATGCGGACGCCGGGCCGAAGCTCGCTGCTGTTTTTGTACCCGCTTCAACTGAATTAGACATAGACGTTGCTAAATTTGCGGCCATGATAGACGTTGCAGTTTGTATGAAAGCGCCTAAAAAGGCACCCATAATCGTTTTAGAGCCGGCAAATGCGTTTGTGATTGAGTTCCCTAAATTAGAAAAACTTGCCTGTAAAACATTATTTATATTTTCTTGTGCTGTAGCAAAACCTTGTTGTTGCTCTGCGTAATTAGCTGTAATTTCTGCTATTTTTTGTTTTTGAGCTTCTTGTAAAGCTGATGTGTCTAAATTAAACTTTTTAGCTTGTGTAATTAAATTAGTATAAAATTGTTGTGTTCTTTGTATTTCTAAATTCTTTTTTTGTTGATCAGTGACGGCGCTAGCATCTTCAACTTCGGTTTGTAAAGCGTTTCTTTTATCAAAAAACTCTTGTAAACCGGTTATTATACCGCCATAATGTTTATCTGTAATACTTTTAATTTTTTCAGATTTTGACGTTTCAAGTTGTTTTACAATCTCACTGTTATTTTTATTTAATTTTATTAATTCGTCGTAATGCTGTATTGTGGCTTTTTTCTCAGCGTCAAATCTTTTTTGATCAGTAGTTAGTAAAGCTTTTGCTGTGTCTTCTTTTAATTTTAATGCTTTTGCTTCCGCATCTTCATCTACAATTAAGGATCCGCCCGTATCACCACCGCCCGTAATACCGGGTTGTTCAGTTCCAGTGTCTAATAATGCTAGTTCTTTTTTCTGTTTTATTACGTCTTTTAAAACTTGTATTTGTTCTGCTCTTTTATCGTTAGTTGATTTAATTTTTCTGGCCAACATACGATTGCCTTCGGCATCTTCTAAGGTGTTTTTTCTAACAGCAAATGATAACTCGTTGTTTTTTTCTAAAATTGCGTTATTCGCATCAAAACTTGATGTTAAACTTACAAGCTTTGCTTCGGCATCTTCAATACTTAAATTGTTAAATTCTTCATTAAGCTTTTCCATCTGTGCCGCTTTTCTTGCTCTACCTAATTTAAACAGTGCTGCTGCGGCCCCTAAAATAATTGAGGCAAATAATATAGCTGGGTTTGCTTTCATTGCTAAATTAAGTGCTAAAACGCCCAACCTTGATTTTTTTATTATTGGCAACCATTTAGTAAATACACCTACAGCACCGCCTACGCCTGTAACAATAGATCCAACGCTTGAAATTAATGTTCCAAATACAATTAAAAGCGGGGGCAATATTGCTGCTATCCCTGTGCTAATTATTAAAAATCGTTTAGTTTCCGGTGACAGTGCTTTAAATTTTTCTGTCATCTCTTTTATGAAACTAATCAATTTAGGTATGTTTTCCGACAAGTTAAATGCTTGCGCAATTTCTTGTCCAAGTTCGGCAAAAGCTATGTTTAAATTGTCTTTTAAAGTGGAAAATAAGCCGTTTAAAGTACCGCTTAAAATGTCCATTCCTTTATGAAATTTTCCGCCCTCTGATGTAGCTTTTTTAAATGCCGACTGTAATACGTCAAAAGTTATTTTGCCCTCTGTCGCTAAATCTCTTACCTCTGATGCGCTTTTACCTGTTACGTCTGCTAATAAATCGTACATTGGTACGCCGTTATTAATAAACTGTAAAATATCTCTAGTCATTACACGGCCCTCTGCTGCCGATTGACCAAACGCAACTGCTATTCTTTGTAAATCTCCACCTGCTACTGCTGCTATATCACCGAGTTGTTGTAAGGATCCGTATGCTTGATCAGCACTTAAACCAAATCCCATCATTGTATTATTAGCTTTTACTAACTCGTCTAATTGGAAAGGTGTTTTTGCTGAAAACTTTACTAATCTTTCAAAAGCTTTTCCGCCGGCTTCGGCTGACCCGGTTAAGACGTTTAGAGTTGTTCTAAGCTTCTCAAATTTTGCGGCTGTCTTTAGAGCCATTCCGCCCGCTAAAGTTATAGGAGCAGTCAATCTTACGCTTAATTTCTTGCCTACGTTAGTGACTTTGTCGCCAAATTTTTTAATTTTAGATCCGGCCGTATTTAAACCGGCTTCAAGTTTTTTTACGTCAACACCAAATACAACAATTATTTCTTCTTTTGCCATAAAAAATTATTTTATACAAATTTACTAAATTCTAATCAAGTGTATTCCATTTAGCGTTTGTTGTACGTTTTTTAAATTCTTCAAACTCTTCTGGTGTTGATTTAGCTTTTCCGATTTCTAAATACACGTCTTGTGGTAACGAAAATAATTTTTCCGGTTTTAACATTTGAGATCTTTTTTTACAGTTGACGTTAAATATCATTGTTGATAAATACCTCACCCGTTCCCACTCTAAATTTTGTTTAATCAAATATGATTCGCCAATGAGATGATTCTCCTTCCAAGTATGTTGCCAAAAATTTTGTGGTCTAATGCCAACTTGACCAATGTAAAAGTCAAGCAAAGAATCCCAATCAAGCTGGCTGTTTATTTTCCCTTTTTTGTAGTTTTTTTGACGTTTCTGTTTAACCCGGCGTTTAAATCGTTTCCTAAAATTCTTGATTCCATCATAACATTTACAATGTCTTCTAATTTTTCTGAATCAAAATCCTCAAGCCACATACCAACCTTAAACTCATTGTAATTTATTTCGTTACTTTCTTCTTGATCGTAAGCTAATAAACCCGAATAAATCAAAGATCTAATGTGTGATAGTGTAATTCCGCCTGAGAAAACGTCACCAAGATCTTCAAGCGAAATGCCTAATTGATCTGTAAAGTTTGCCCAAAAATTCATTGAGAAATGTAGTGTTCTTTGTTTGCCACCCATTTCCACTGTGTAGTAACCTCTTTTCTTGTTTGCCATTATGTATAAAATTAAGGCACAAGAATACCCTGTGCCTGATTATTTTATTTAATTTTAATTTGCAGCTTTTGAAATAGCACCTGTTACAGTAATAGATCCACTGTAAGATACCGGTGATTCCATCTCTGCGCTCATTTCAACTGAATTTAAGAAACCTGCGCCAGAGTAAACATCATCACCTGTAACGCTTGTGCCAAATTCCCAATATACTTTTGTTCTTGCCAAAAGATAATCAGATGCTTCAATCGCATTGTTAGAATCATCATAAGCCACTAAACCTTCAAAGGAAAGTTCACCTGTTCTAGTTCCAGCAATTACTTCGTTGTAACCGCTTGAATCTTTAGTTGTAGCATCTGGTAAATCAGCTGATAAACTCAAACTTGCGCTTGTAGTATGACCAACTGCTACCTCAGAGCCGTCTGTTGAGTGAAATTTCAAAATTAAATTTGTTCCGTTAAATACTCCAGTTGTAGGCATAATATAATTTTTTAAATTTTATGTAAATATACAAATAAATAATTTATACGTTATTCCAATCATCAGCTATGTTTTCCCATAATCTAAATATGTTTTCCCAGTTTTTATCGGTCCCGGCCGTAACTGTACCGGTTAATTTAATTTCAACATTAAATTCGCTTATAGCATCGTTGTCGCCTGTTTCATCTACGCTTTCAATATAACCTTCGCCACGACATATCAACTCGGGATCCGTAGTTTCTTTAAAATAAAATACAACTTTTGATCTGCCAATTACATAATCTGCTAATTGTTGAAAATTTAAAGAATCATTATATGCTGTTAAACCTGTAGCACTAATTTGGCCCCCTCTGACGCAAGCCATTACTTCGGTCCAACCCATACTATCTTTGGTTGTTACATCTGGTAAATCTAAATTTAACGAAAAATTTGTTGAGGTACTGTGGCCAATAATAATTTCGTCTTTTAATAGTAAAAAACTTGACGAATTTATAACAGCCATAATTTATTCTTGATCTGGTATAATTTCGTATTCGCCAGATTCTAAATTAACTGAGATTTTTCCGTACTTTTCCT
>JAAHTG010000602.1_pt1 | contig 30166 bp, 43 predicted proteins | sample 6116081 | NCBI WGS metagenome assembly JAAHTG01 (sample SAMN13939989, study PRJNA603662) | sponge metagenome | isolation source: marine sponge | host: Mycale hentscheli | place: New Zealand | collected 2005 | reverse complement strand
TTGCGTTGAACCCGTAAACAATACGGACGGTTTATTTGCTGTGCCTCTTGTAACCCCGTATGGTAGTCGTAGAGGGTACGATATGCCCAAACGGGAAAGAGTTAGAATTGAGGACGTAGGATTGCAGGTCGAACCGTTCTTGTTCGTTGAGTTCGGGGAATAAGGAAACCAGCTTCTCGAGGGTCGCTTGCGGATGGACGGGGATATTGTAATCCGTATCCACTTGCAGCGCGTGTTGTACGCCGTCAGGATGCACGATAACGCCGAACACCGTTCCGTCCTTTTGGTACGGCTGCTGCACTGCGAGCGGCGTAGTTATGTTGTAGAGTTCGCGCGTAATTGATTTGGCGCGTTTCTCGCTTGTTAGCGTGGCGGTTGGTAGAACTATGATATAACCGTTCATTAGAATGCTGAATAAAAGGCGTTTGCGTTGTTACTGATTCCGACAAGATTGCTGTCGCTTTCTAGGGTTGAATACGAAACTATTTCACTTATGTATTGGGTGTTTTCACGGCCTATACTGTCAGGTGTTATCGTGCCTACTGAACCACGGCGGAATAAAACAACATCAAATCCAAGAGTTACAGAAATATTTCCCCCGCTTGTTGCATCGTACACAGTGTCGTTATGCAATACATATAAATTCCCTCCTGCCCATTCGAATCCAAAATTTCGGTAACCTATTGTCCCGTCTGTTCTAACTGATTTACCCGATGCACCAAAGCCTTGCGACCTGTTTAATGGCTCGCCAACATAAAGGTACGTGTTGTTGTTGAAGCTGGTTGAAATCGGCAATATTTGAGTGCTACCTGTAAATAAAACGCTTGGTTTGCCGCCCCTTGTCACCACGCCCGTCGTCCCGTCGTAAATCTTGGGCTGTGAACCCGTCGCCGTTTGCGTCGCGTCGTTCGTTGATGCTTGGTCGTACCAAGTCGCCACGAAGCCGTCGTTCGACCCACAGTGCGCCGCAAGGCTGACCGTATCAAGCTCACCGAATACGTTGAAACCGATATCCGTTTCGGCGTTGTCGTTGCTGCGTCGTACCCGAATGGCTGACCCGCTGTAGGAACTGGAGAGCTTGCGCAAAGAGTAGGCCGCCGCCGCTCCTGTATACGTGTCGAGTAGTGGCGTGTTTTGGGTGAAGTAGTCGCCGACGTTGGATTCTATCGAAGTGCGAACGCTCGATTTGTCGGAAGTGTAAAAAATGCTTTCCTGCACATTGCAATTTCCGTAAAGCGTTCCATTCAAATTACCAATTCCGTTTTTGGTGCTATCGATTCCCGTTGTTAAAGTTGCCGTTCCTACACTTGCAGAACTTGCCCATGCTTGCATGCTGTTTAACGTAGTGCCCGCAATCATTGTAAAAAGGTGGCGATTCGTATCGGCTCCCGTATTTACAGCCGTTCCGCTGTTCGCGTATCCGAAATTGAAATTCGTGTTGGCTAAATAAGGAGCATACCAACGTTTGTTAGAGCCTCCACCGCTTAAGCCTAACATCATTCCAGAACCGGATGTTGCGTTGAATTTTCCAGTAGTAAAAGAAGAAAGCGACCCAATGTCTAAGGAGGTTGTATCTAATGGGAATCCGTCATTGCTACCGTCAAAAGTAACCGCTACTTTTCCGTTCTCCTTCACCAACTCGCCAGTTGTGCCATCATAAATCTTAGGGCGGAGAGTAGAGCTAGGCTGCTCCGCGTCGTTTCCATTTACTGACTGGTCGTACCAGGTCTCTACGAAAACGTCGTTAGAGCCTCCATAAGAGATAATAGCCGCCTCGTCAAGGTTGTCGTTGGCATCGAAGTAAATGTCCTGCGTAGCGCCTCCTACGGTGTCCTGGACCTTCATAGCAGGCCCTGTGTACGCGGTGCGCAACTTACGGACCGAGTAAGCCGCCTCAGCTCCGCTTCCGTAACTAGTGTCCAAAAGTAGGTTCCCTACAGGAGCGCCACCCAAATCGACAATAGTCCAGTTGTATGGAGCAGAAGTTAACTTGTTATAAGCAGCTGTAGCCGCCGAGTCTACCGAACCGTGGAGCTGGTTGATATTCGATAGCGTAACATTAGCTTGTAAAGAGCCCGCTCCAGTCCCTTGAGCCGCCCAGCCAATAAGCAAAGCGTCCCAGTTAGCAGCACTTATGTTGCTGCCAGTAAGCATATCGACAGCAGTAGTAACCCCGCTTACGTCCCAGTTCGCTAAATCCTGGTCAAACGCAGCAGCGTTCTTAAACGTTGAAAATAAATTCGTTAAAGACGTAGTCGTCCAAGCCCCTACAGGTTGATTAAATAAAGTGGCGCCTTGAAACATTTGGCTAAACGTAGTTACGCTAGCAACATTCCAAGAACTAATGTTTTGATTGAACGCTAAAGCGTTACTAAACATCGCGTTAAAAGCACTTGAATTGCCCGTATCCCAACCGCTAATATCTTGATTGAAAGCACTAGCGCCACTAAAAGCAGCCGTAAAACCGATAACGCTAGAGACGTCCCAGTTATTTAAAGGATTATTAAATGCCGCGCAATTTTGAAATGGCTGTATAAGGCTCCCGACGTTATGCTGCAAAACAAAATTAAAGTTGGGGTTGGAAGTAGAGTTTTTATAAAAATTCCCCGCCAAGCCCGTAATGGGAGACGCAACAGTTCCCCAACCACTTAAATCACCACTTAAGTTATCGCAATTTTCAAAAGCAGACGTCCTCAATACCTTGCTTCCAAAAGTAGGAGAAGAAGTAGTCGTAATATTTAAATTTTCGCAATTAGTAAAGACATATTCGTTGAGATACAAAATCGCCGCTGCCCATTCAGAAATATCCTGAACCTTAAGCCTGTCGTTGGCAGCACTTAGCGTAGTGCCGTCTTGAGAAGCCCAGCTAATATGGTCGATAATAGGGGTAGTAGTTGCCGCTACCGCAAACATCTTTACTGTATACGTACCCGCAGCAGCATACGTATGCGTAGCTTCTGCTTGGTTCCAACTCGTAATTTGCTCGGCATCGCCGTCGCCCCACTGGACGTAAAAATCATAAGTGCCAGATGAAATTAAAGGAAGGCGGTATTGATTGTTTGCCGTGCTCCCGACTTCGGTAGCCGTAGTGTCAATAGTAAAAGTTAAAGCAGGCGGAGGCAAATTCGGGTTTACCAAGTCGGTAATAGTCCATCCATAATCATTAACCAACTTCGCTTTGGCGTCGGCAGGAGCGCCAAAGTTTGCGTATTGGTTAATACTAGAAAGCGTTACGCCGCTTTGTATGTTAGGCGCCTGAGCCGCCCAAGCCACCAAAAGCGCTTGGTAATTAAAAGAGCTGAGCCCGCTATTCGTAAACATATCCGAAGCGTTCGCTAAGCTAGATATATTCCATCCGCTTACGTTGGGGTTGGCAAGGGTAGCGCCGTTAAACATCCCCGACATATTGGTCACGCTAGACGGGTTCCAAAAAACAAGTGAATTTGTAAAAGAAGTAGCCCCGTTAAACATATCCTGCATATCAGTAGCAGAAGACACGTTCCACGAAGTAAGCGAAGTACCCACAAAAGAAGTAGCGCCCTTAAACATCTCACTAAAAAATAGCCCCGAGGAAACGTCCCAAAGCGCTAAATTTTGGTTGAATGCAGTAGCGCCGTTAAAAGTGCCTACAAAAAAAGAAACGCCAGAAACGTCCCACGAATTAAGAGGCTGGTCAAATGAAGTGGCGCCGTTAAAAACATAAGAAACAGAAGTAAGCAAAGGATTGGTAAGGTCCCAGTTAGCTACAGAGCCATTAAAAGAAGTAGCGCCAGAAAACATACTTACTATGCCGCCTGAGCTAGGGCCTATATTTTGTAAAGAACCCGTACTAAACCAATTGCTTAAATCTTGGTTGAAGTTGACGGCGTTAAAAAACATAGCGCTTGCGTCACGTACGTTATCTGTATTCCAAACGCCAATAGCTTGGTTAAATACAGAGTCCGTCACCCCTCCCGAACCAACGGGCAACGTACGGGCAAACATCCCACCCATATCCTGAAACGCAGACGTATTCCAACCCGTTATATTTTGATTGAAGTCTACGGCGTTTTTAAACATATCCGCCGCAAAAACAGGCGTACCCGTCAAAAAGGTCCAGTTGGGGAACGGCTGGTTATAGCGCAAACAAGAAGAAAAACATTCCGTAAAGTTGTTGCAGCTAGAAACGTCCCAGTAAAGACCTACATCATTTTGGTTAAAAATCGCTTGATTTTTAAACGCCCTAAACATATTGGTAGGAGTAAAGTCAAGCTCGAACTTTCCTCTAGAATTTCCCACAGGAAGCCCCGCAACGGATTTTCCTTCGTTAAATGATTCTGCGGTACCAGTAAATGGCCCTACCCAGTAAGCCGTATAAAAAGCAGGGGCAAGCTCGTCGCAATTAAAGAAAAATCCGTCTCCAATAACCTTGTTTAAAATAGTGGGGACGTTGCTTATAGTAGAAGCAAAAGTACCTAAAACCTCACATCCGTAAAATATATCTTGGTCAGCATAAAAAAGGGTAGCGCCAAACTGGTCAATAGACCTTACTTTAACCCCGTCTCCTTCGTTTCGATTTCCGAAATACCAACTGTTTACCGCCTGTTGCCGAATCGGTGAGTTAGGCGTAATGGTAATTTCAAAATTATCCGTAGGCAAAACCGTTCCGTAGTCGTGCGTAACCTCGGGTTGGTTATACGATGTAATAACGTCGGTATTGCCATCGCCCCAATCAACCGTAAAATTATAAATGCCCGTAGAGTACAAACCAAGTTTATACTGACCGCTAGGGGTTGAAGTCCCCGCCGAGTTATACGGGGTGACATAAAAATTCATAGGGTCTTGGCTAGGGGGAGGGCCAGGAGCCGAACCCTGAGCAGCGCCAGGCGAAATACTGGCGCCAAACGCGTTAGCAATACCTATGATAGTTCCGCTCATATTACCAGAAAGCTACAATTTTTAATTCTTCACCCGAGATTGGTGTCCGTGCGCTTACCCTTCGTACCTGAACGGGTATAAAGGAGCCTGGCAAGACGCCCTCTAGCGTAACGAGAGAGCCCGAAGCGGTAATTATTGGAATCTTAAATCCCGCTGTGTTAGGCGCAAGCGTACCACCTACATATAAAACGCAACCGTCGGTAGTCTCTGCGTATATAGTGTACCCGTATTCTTCTGTCCAGGAATATCCGTTTTCTATCGTAGCCGTTAACTGAGTTGCGCTATCTACGGAGCTAACGACAGCAAAAGTAAAATCTGCACCGCCCCCCTTAATAACCATCCCAGGCTTTATACCTTCCTTAATAAAATCAGCGTTAGCGTCAATAAGCGTAAGCGTTGTTACGTTAGATTGCGTTCCTACCGTGCTCGTACTTTCGAAGATAGGTCCCGCAGGGTTCGGGATGTCGTAATCGAATGGAACTATTTCTAGCGCTAGTCCTACCTGTAATTTTTGATATGCCATAGTTTCTTATACTAATGTTAATGCCGCTTTTTTCCACGTAGCGCTGCCCCCAGCGCCCCCTGAAGTACACACATAAATACCATCATCCGCACTTCCATCATGAAAGATAACTATCTGACCTGTAAACCCTCCCGTCGACGAACTCCTAGGGGCTACGTCTTGGGTTTGCATTAAAACCATAGACGTTTTTTGGAATGTAGCTATGCCAGGGTTGCTAAGGTCTCCAAACAAATAGTTTGCATACGTTAAGGACGACCCTGTTGGGTCGCTCGAAGTGGTAGTGCTGCTGAATATCTTAGAAGCGCCTATAGCGTCGTCAGCGGTAAACTCACCTATATAGCTATCCGCGTTAGCACCACCAATCTTAGCAGATACAGTTACGTCACCTGTTGCTTCGCTAACGGTAATTCCGTCTCCTGCTACAATAGAGTCAACAGCGCCGCCGCCGCCAATAGTATCTGCTAGGTCTTGGATAGTGTATGCTTCTCGCCCAGCGTTTGCTTGAGCAGAGCCTTTATTTACGGTTTCCACTCCCGATGTTACGGTGTGAATCTTATTGGTTAAAGGGATGTTTGGCATAATTATTTATCGTATGGGAAAATTCTGTTTAACGTGTCGCGGCGTTGGCCGCAGCCACAATCGGAGCCTGTAGCTTGGGAGACCTTCTCCACTACCTGCTTGATACCTGTTGCTCTAGTAATTTTTTCAACGGTATCCCCTAATCCTTTTGAAGGGCGAGAACGTGAGGGCATTATATTCTGTTTTTACAAATGTACTTAATATTTCCCACGCCTATTGGACGGAGAGCTCTTCTTAGAACCGCCCTTACCAGCCCATAACTTTTTGCAAGCCCAGTAACGCGCCGTAAGTTTATTGGTGGCCGTACCACACTTATGACGAGCTTTAAAGCTCTTACGCGCAGCAGCAGAATAGTTATGTCCATAACCCTTGGCGCCGAAATGAATGAGCTTCTCTTTGCCGCCAGAACAAGCTTTGACCATCATCTTCTTCCCCGCTCGGTCCGACCGAGTAGGGCTGTTGCATTTCATCTTGCTTTTATTCGCCATATCAACTATTCGTTACTCGTCCTGCCGCCGTATTGGAAACAAACTGACGCCTGCTTCCTCCTCGTCGTTTCTTCTTACGAGCTGTAGCAGCTCGCTCAGATTTACTCATAGAATTAGCTTTAGATAATGGCAGGCAGCGGTCAGGGTTCTTTGTGTCCTTACTGGTTCCGCAAGCTCCTTTTATAGAACCGTCAGTGCCAATACGAACCCATTTCTGGTCCCGCCATTTCTTCAGCTCACCCATTATCGACGACCTCTCTTTTTGATTTTGGTCTTAACCGTAGTGCGTTTAGCGGGAGTTGTAGTCGTGGTAGTCTCCCGCTGAAATTTTTTGTAGGGGTGAAAACCCGATTTTACAGGCCTCCCTCCGTCTACGTTTGTATATTTAGGAGCGTAAATTCCCCTAGGCCCTGCGTACTCTTTTCCGGTAACTATAGCCGTTCTACTTGTAGTGGTTTGCGTTCCGTTAATTTTGGACTTAGTTTTTTTGACCTCTCCCTTTTTCGCTTTACGATTCTTGACAACTTCTTTACCCTTTACGGATTTAGTTGTTGTTTTTTTTTCTCCCATAAGTGCCTTAGACCCGTAACGGTTATCTCCAATAGGCTCAAAAAACACATCTTTTCTTGTAGTCTTCTTAGGGCCAACGGTCACCTTGCGCCTAGTAACCGTATTGCCAGACTTAGTCTTTGACTTTACTTTAGTAGTGCCGTCTTTTTTAGCACGCGTAACCGTTCTGGTTTTGTTTCCGCCAGCCGAAGCTGTCTTAGTGACTGTTCTTTTCTTAGCCATTATTTCTTGGATTTTTTAGACTTCTTTTTTGAAGCAGATTTCACCTTTTGGGTGCAGGGCTTTCCGTAATGCGCCATTATTTCTTGGATTTTTTTGCGTAGTTAGGGTCCTTACAATATTTACTAGCTGCCATATTCGCATACGCCGAAGGGTAACGGTCAAAAGTCCGCTTCGCCCAAGCGATTCCCGAAGGGCATATCTTATTGCCAGTTTTTTTAGTGCGTCCAGCCATAACTTATAACTTTGACCAAAGTTACAAATTAAATTTAATGAAGATTCACAAAAACATTCGCAAGCGGTACAGCCGCACAGAACCGCCCAACGACTACCTAAAGTACTGGCGCGTAATACGTAGGTGGGTAAAATCAAACTACGGACTCGGAACCGTAGAACTAGAGATGCTCCTCTTCCTATATTCAGAATCGTACTTCACAAAAGATACGTTCGATGAATACAACCAGCTGATGAGCTGGAATAAAAAACGATTCTCCGACCTCCTTCGCGATGGATGGATACACGTATTTAGAAAGCGCAAAGGAAATCAAAAAGCCCTGTACGAACTCTCATACAAAGGACGAGCTATGCTCAATGCCGTATACAATAAACTCAACGGGCAAGAGTTCGCAGAAACACAATCCGCCAACCCTATGTTCAAAAAGAGCGCCCCCTATACAGACGTAGTATACCGTAACTACATCAAAAAAATTAACCAGTCTATACGACAACAACAACGTCCCTCTCAAGAATAATAGTGTACGTAACGTCGCCTATCATCATAGAGTGACCAGCGTTCTTGTCGTAATAGATGACGTCGCCTTTATGTATCGTATCTATCTGAGTGCCAGACTCTACTACCGTAGCTTTTTTATAGCGAAACGATTTAGCGTCTTCCGTAGATAAAATCAAGCCAGACGAAGAAACAAACTGTTCGTCGATAGGGTCGATGACAAGGTATTTATTGATTGGCTTCATATTACAAAAATTGGTGTCCTAGGACCCATATACGAGCCTATGACATTATACTCAAAATACTCGACGGCTTCGTCAAAAGACATCTCGTCGTCCTTTACCAAACAATCGTAGCACTTGTCAATGCTGTAACACACACGGTAGCTATCCGCAAGCGGGTCATACGACAAGCCGATAATAGCGTCGTCAAATCCGTCAGCAAAAAGAGATTCCTCCCCTATGTCCGTAAGCCAATCATTTACTAGCTTCCTCATAGGTACGGGCTGATGTGATAATTGCATTGGTACTCAGTATTGTAGTAGCGACGCTTATAGCGTTGCGTAAAGCGCTTTTAGTAACTTTAGCAGGGTCAACTACGCCCTGGCGAATCATATTCCCATATTTACGAGTCTTTACGTTAAAGCCGTATCCGCGTCGGCGACTATCTATAACTTTATTAAGGACCTCTTCCGAATCGATACCAGCGTTTGTAATTATCTGAATAAACGGAGCCTCCAAAGCAATCGACAAAACCTTAGCCGCTAACGACTCTTCGCTAGAAATTTTTCTTCGCAAACTATAAGCACTCAAACGAGACGATTGCTCCAACAAAGCCACTCCGCCGCCAGGGACAATACCTTCGGTCAAAGCAGAACGAACCGCACAGACCGCGTCATCGACCCTGTCGTAACGCTCCTTCTGCTCCAAGTCCGTATTGCCGCCCACATAAATAACGCCGACCCCACCAGCCAAGCTCGCGATACGCTCCAAGAAAAAATCCTTCTCGTCTTTTTTATTTGTATGCTCAAAAGCAGACCGCAACTCCTTTACCCGCTGGTCGATATCGCCTTGGTCAACCTTCGACTCGTCACGCATAACAACGGTATGGTCGCGCTTCACAACTACCTTCTTCGCAAACCCGAGGTCCGCCATCGTAATTAAAGACAAGTCGTCGCCCGTCTTCTCAGAGAAATATTTAGCGCCCAGCGATAGCGCCAAGTCGCTCATCACCTCCTCCTGCTTCCAACCAAATTGCGGAGGGTTAACGTTGCAAAACTTAATGCCGTTTTTCATAACGTTAGCAGCCATCGTATTAATGAAGTTCACAGAGCAAGGCGATACCAAAAGCAACTTATGCCTGTCGCTGATAATTTCCTTTAACACGCCCTCCAGCTGCAAAGGGCTGTTTATCTCGTTGCCACATACCATAACGTAACAGTCCTCCAAAACACACTCGTCCGTCTCGTGGTTATTTACAAAAAGAGGAGAGGTATAGCCACGCTCAAAACGCATACCTTTAGTAACCTCGTAATACGTAGACGGAAGCAAACCGTTCTCCACAGTTACCACGCCGTCACCACCGACCGCACGATAAACGTCAGAAATTATCTTGCCCAGCTCCCTGTCGTTATTTGCAGATATCGTAGCCACGTCCAACATCTTCTTGTCCGTAAGCTCAACTGCCGAACTCCCCACCCTAGCTATGGTCTCCTCGCTCAATACCGAAAGAAACCGCAGGAAATCAGCCTTGTTTATATCGCTATAGTCGCTGACAAAACTCTCCGTAACCTTAATCAAAGCTTCCGTCAAGACGATAGCCGTAGTAGTGCCGTCGCCCGCCTGAGTACTCGTACGCTCCGAAGCCTCGCGCATAATGCGTACCGCCAAGTTCTCAACGGCGTCCAGCAAGTGGATAGATTTCGCAACCGTAACGCCGTCCTTAGTAACCGTAATGCCGTGAGTATGCTGCTCCGATTCTATAATAACAGTTTGGCCGCTAGGACCCAAAGTGCTCTTGACAGCTTTAGACATCTTCGTAATGCCTTCGCGCAACTTTGAACGGCCATCCTCGTCAAAGACGATATTCTTAGGTGTAAACATTTAATTCAATTTTAATAAAGCAAAGCTACAAACTATTTCCACAAAATATTACCCTCGCATATCGTTCCGTACAAAGACAAAAACATATTTAAGTCGTAAATATTAACTAAGCCGCTGTGGTTTATGTCGCCGTCTAAACAGCCAGCAGAGCCCCAGCACGAAAGGATAAGCATAAGGTCAGAAATACCAACTACATAATCGCCATTGCAGTCGCCCAAACAAATAGGGTAGCCGCCAAATAAACCCGCGCGCTGGTAACTCAACATATCGTGCATACGGTCCACCTGACCAGGCGTAAAGTGGTGACGACACGAGTCAGGGTAGTAATCCATATGGTTGTCAGCAGTATAATTATATAAAGACTCGGGACATATAGGAGGGTCACATTCCCATTGCAACTTAGTAGGAGGAGTATCGCAAACGAAATCTCCCCAAACGTCGCAAGGCAAGCCGCCGTCATCACCACAGAAATTTACAGATTGGAAAACGTGATGAAGACCGCAGTAATGACCCATCTCGTGAGTCAAAACTTTGTTCTCGTTATTGCGAGGGTGAACACTGCCCAAACCGAATATGTCCGAACGCAACCAGATACCGTCGCGAGCATTCGTAGCAGAAGCCGTCACGTAAGACCATCCCAGTATCCCAGCGCACATCTTTGGTATCACATAGATATTACAATGATAATTAGGGTCCCAGTCAGGAAGAGATAAGTCCGTAGCTAAAATACTGTTCTGAGTACCGAAAAAAGGAAAGCACCAATTGCCGTTAGGATTAAAAGCATAGCTGTCATACCAACTGTAATCCTCCAAATCTTTATAGCCGACGTGAACCAAATCAACCGATATCATAGCCTCAGACATATCAGCATTTAAATCAGCAATCGCTTCCTCAACATACTCCTCGCTAAACCAACCCCCCAAACTGTCCGAATAACAAATATGAACCGCAACAGGTATCTCCTTCCATTCGTTAGAAATACGAGAAGAAGGAAATAAATAAAGAGAAGAATCATACGAAGTGCCGCAAACGTCTTGTGAGAAAACCACGCACGGGAAAAAGAAAAAGAAAAGTAAGAGCCGCATATTTTTTTTGCCAAATTACAACACAACATCACCAATGTAGAATGTAGACTTTTTTCCCTATATATATATATGGACAATAACTACTATATATATTTTTCCTGAACTCTTATAGTAGAGAGTAAACTTAACATTCTTAACACTTCACTCTATAACTACCATAAACACTAGGATTTTTTTGTGTAGACTTTTTTTAAACTCTACATTTTAGTGTAGACTCTCTACACTTTTGGCCTAAATCAACGAAATTTTTTACCCCACAAAAAAGACGGGCAAGAAAAAAGAGGCCCCCAGACCTCTCTTAACTCTATAACCCTACACAAAATAAACAACCAATTACATATCGCCTTCACGCATATCAGCTAAATTAATAGCGTCGGCAATCATCGATATTTTCTCAGAACGCTTCTTCATTTTGTAATAACGAGCAGCCTGAGCAATACCAGTTTCGCCAGGTAAACGGTCGTTAACTAAACGACCATCCTTTACTTTTAATCCGTACATCAGTAAATCTTTAAGTTCAAGCTGACCAAGCCAAAAAATAAAATAAACTCTGAATGGTCAAACTCAGAATCCCTAGGGTACCAAGACCAGCCAAAACAAAAACCGATGTGAATGCGGTTATGAATAGAAAGCTCCCAGGACATAGTCAAAGGTAATTCTTTTTCGAGATATCGAAAGCAAGGGGGCTATATATACACATTACGCGACGCGCCTCGAAATGGAAACCGATTTTTTATTCGGGGGAGGGGGTAAGGATTGCCGAGCGTTGCCCCGATTTTTTGGCGTTTTGCCTGAGCGGTTCGAACCGCCTGCCCTGCACCGATTGATGGCAGGGCACACGCTCCGGTGCAGTGTCGAGACCGACACGAAATCGCAGGGATGCAAGGGCGCAACCTTGCACTCTCCACGAAAGGGAGAGAGAGGGAGCCTTCCCTTAACCCCTGCCCTTCCCCTTCCGCGCTCAAATGAATTGGGGGCAACGCCTGCTGTGCGCTCTGTGTGCTGTGCTTGAATCCTGCTGTCGTGCTGTTGGCGTCGATGCAACTAAAATGAATTTTTCTCCTGATTAATTAGGATTGAACGGATATTGATAGTATATTGCACCATAATTCAAACCAAGGGGAAACCCCATAAATCTAATACTGCTATGAAGCAAACATCAAACAAGGTCGCAACCACCGCAAAGGTTGCAGAAGGTACTAAGTCAAACGTCAAAGCAGTGTCGGCTCCGACACAATCTGCTGAGGTCAAGGCTACGCTCAAGGCGTTGCGGGCAACTGCTCCGATTGTCAAGTTGAACGAGAGCATCAAGAAGGGCTCGGTGGAGATGTTCCACAAGTCGCTGAAGCTGGGCACGTTGTTGTCGGCTCGCTTGGATGCGTTCAACGCTCCTGAGTTCAAGGCGTTCATCAAGGCTGATGGTCGCAAGGTGAAGGATGAGCGGGAGCGGTTGTGGGATGCCATCGAGATGAGCAAGTCCTACTTCCACCGCCACGCCACTGCGGGCAAGTTCCTGATTGGCGATGCTGACTCGGGTGCTGAGTTCGTCCTGTATCGTGATGCGATGCTTGCCTTGGACGAGCGATGCGCTTTGGACGTGGATGCCTACAACGCTTGGATGAAGGATGAGAAGCCAGCGGCGGCAGTCCCTGTGAAGGAGGAGTCGGTTGCTGAGGGCGAGGCTGATGGTGAGGTCGAGGGCGATGAGGCGTTGGAGTTCACCGACGAGGAGATGGCGGGAGTAGCTGCTCAGTTCGTGGTATCGACTGATGCGGTGAGTGGCTCAATTCACTTCAACGACGATGCAACGAAGAAGGCGGTCAATGGCAACGAGCAGTTGCTCAAGGCTATGCTTGCGAAGTGCGCCACGTCCTTGGGCTTGGTTTGTATGACGGTCGATGAGTTCGATGCGGTGATGACATCGGGAGTCGAGGCGTAAGCCTTCAAGGGGAGGCTTGGTGCTTCGGGAGGTTCGAATCCTCCCTCCCCTTCTAATTTTAATCAGTGTCGGAGTCGACACAAAATCTAGTTTAGATATGGAGACTATCAATGATTTCTTAGGGCGTATGGACAAGATGGATGTGGTGGGGTTAGACCACAAGGACTTGCTCTTGGAGCGTGACGGCAACTCGTTCCGCTTGGAGCATCGGTTGCAGTTGTCGAAGCACTCACTCACTCGCATCGACTGCGTGTTGTATCTGATTGGTGTTGCTGAGGACGGGTCGCGGCACACCATTAAGATATGGGGCGTTGAGGAGTTGGAGCCATTCACGCGGTGGTATTGGAAGAAGTACGGCGAAGCGAGCAACTTGGACTACAAGGGCGAGACCAAGAAGAAGGACGCGCTGTTGGATGTGTTCTTGGCTGACTGATTGCCCAAGGGTGGCTCAAGTGAGCGTTACAAGGTCGCGAGGTCTTGCACCCTTCTAATTTAAACCTGTGTCGGAGTCGACACAAAAAACCAATTGACAATGTGGATAGTATATGCGAAGCTATATAGGGACTTGGGCTGGGCTACCGAGCAAATAGAGTTGGAAATGTCCGTCTCAGAGATAGAGCGATGGGCGAGGGGGCAAGGGGTAGTGCCTTGCTTGGCTTATAACGAGCGCGAGGTTCTGTGGATGGATGCGGGCGAGGAGGAAGACACCGCGCTTGAGATAGCGAGGGAGGCGGGCGTATCTGAGGACTTGGTGCTGATGTGGTTCGAGAGAAAGGATTCGGAGACTGAGTATGGGGCTGATGAACTTGGATGCGATGAGTATCACAGGTTCAAGGATGATGGTTTGTTCTGACTGCGTAAGAAAAGAGAGAAATCATTAGGAATTAAGGATTAATTGAACTATATTTACATATAAATCGAAACGGAATTAAAAACGCTGATACTATGATGAAAGAAAAAAAACTGGTAATCGACTGGAAGGAAACGCTTCCTTATGTGAGTATGAAGACTGCGTACGACTCAGTCTTGAGAGAAGACACCGACGTGGTGATGAGCGTACAGATAGGTATTGACCCTGACCATACGTATGGTGGTTGGTACGAGACGTACGACGAGGAGACGGGCGGTGGTGACTACTACGCGGGCGGGGTGCTTGAGATATCGTGGGGCGATAGCGGCAACGCAAGTTTAGACGGGTACGACGGGTGCTTTGAGTTGCCTGACTACATCGTAAAGAAGTTAGTGGATAACGGAGTGAAAGACAATCTATAATAGTGTCGGACTCGACACATAAACCAATTGGCAATGACGAAGAAAGAATTAGTTGAATTAATCAAAGACCTTCGAGATGATGCGCAGGTCGTTATCGAGGTACACGACACCACGCTGTACGAAGACCTGTACGACTTCACAGTTGAGGCTATCTCGTGGACACGTACCGACTTCAAGGGCGGCACACATAAAGATATGCAAGAAGTAAGGCTAACGGCTATACCTCACAATGAAAAAGACAATGACTAAAATAAACAAAGAGGGCTACTACATTGGTCCTGAACTACAATGGGGCGTGGAGGACATTGAGGATTTTGCTGAAGCAAACGATATGGAGTTCTCAGAAGAGGATTGCAAGCGAATACTCAGGGCTACATTCGAAGACAACGAGATGGTGTCCAAAGCAATCCAAAAATCTATCGCAATTACAATTGACTATATGCTCGATGAGGGCGAACTAAAACGAAAAATCAATCAGAAATTATGTTAGACGAATATCAACAAGAGACAACACGGATGTTAATCGCTGTGTTGGTTGTGGGGCTCCTATTGTTCAAGGTAACACTTTAATGTAATCCAAACACGACAAGATATGAAGAACTACTTCGACAACATCAAGCGATACCGCGCGTTCAGCGTAAAGTATATGCCTGCGACGAACTTCAAGGGTTCGCGCATCCGAATCATAGACCTACGATTCGAAGAGAAAGTGTACATCCCTTACGACCACGAGTACAACTCCCCTTGGGAGATAGCGGTGGCGTATCTATTGAACCTACCTCAACCGATACAGATAGAGTCGTTAGGTATGTCCAAGGACGATTCGCACGTGTTGCTCACAACCGACTTCAGTACGCGCATCAAGCAACAATAGAAGCAATGATACAATTGAAAATGAACGAACGAACCTTTACTGCCGTAGCTGACTGGGCAGAGCGCATCCAAATGATGACGCAAGAGAACAGCCTTATTAACGCTCAAGATATCGTACACGATGTGTTCGGTATGCTACGAGATGACGAACACTTTTTACCACGACTATGAAGAACATACGAAGACTACTAAAACACGCGGAAGAGGGTGAGTATTGGGGCGAACTAGGGGAAGACGCGTCTCGCGACCTTGAGCAAATGTTAGAACGAATGTATGCGCTAGAAAATATGTGCAACATCCTAAACAAGTGCGGATTTCAAATCGATGGTTCATCCCAAGATACTGAGTACGCATTATCGGCAGAGAAGTTTATCAATGAAGTAGTAGAACAATACCATACAAACAAATGATGAACAAATTATATCCATTCAATCAAGGAGACGAGTACTACTCTGTAAGGAGGCTCGATGACGGGCGCACCGAATTGGTGTGGTCTATATGGGATGACGTGAGCGAAGAGGAGCACGACAATAACCCCCGCTCTCTGTATTACAAACTAAATGGCGCACTTGAGATAGTACGCACGAGACCTTGCACGATAATTATAAACTCAGGATTGTTATGAATCAGAATAAACTAATAGCAGGGTTTATGGAGTTACGGGAGTGGCTTAACGAGAGCGAACTAAAGTACCACACCTCGTGGGATTGGCTGATGCCTGTGGTACAGAAGTGCTACGATTCAGGTGCGGAAGGTCAGTGTATTGGAGACATAACTATGCACCTAACCGAAGGGAATCTTGAAGGTACATACAAATCGGTCGTGGACTATATCGAGGGCTTGAGTGTGAAAAGTGTCGAACCCGACACAAAAGCTGTTGACGAAGCGTTCTTCGCGGGGTTCTGTCACGCGCTAGAGTATGTCAAGCGAGAGATAGAGAACGTGGGTGATATCGAGCACGAGGTCGATGAGTCGGTCGGTGACCTAAGCTTAAGTGGTACGATTTACATCCAACTCGACCAACACTTAGACGCAGACGGGGTGGTAGATGAGGTGATGCGCAAGTACGAGCGAGACACCCCTAAAGACGGAAGCAATGTCTGACAAAAGCATAATCAAGGATATGAACCTGTCCGAGGCTCAGGTATGGTCGATAGTGAACGAGTGGTACACGAGCGGAATGTTCGCTCCCATACTTATGGATAGCGATGGATACGAGGTAGATGAGATGTATACAGAGTGGCTTGATGGAGACACCTCTAGGTGGGACAAGGCTACAATTAAGACAGAACAAGATATGATGAACTTTCTAAATCTAAACCAATGAAACCCGTAAACACAAAGAGTATGTTCGCTCTACTGACCAAGACGATGGAGCAACTAGACAAAGATGAGATTGATGTATTCAAGGCTACGGCACAAGCCAAGCTTATTGATTCAGCGGGCAGGATGCTGAACTATGAACTCAAGCGAGCGGCTTGTATGATGAACAAGGACTTCCGTTTGGAGCACCGCAACCTAGAGGAGAAGAACTTCGATAGCCTCCCTGAGTGATGGATTGGATACCTACAACCCAAACACTGATAGATTCCAAGGATATAATTCTTGCATCTAACCTAGAGGGCAAGATGATATCAATGGGCGTGTCTCAGCAAGAGTTCGATGCATTGAAAAGAGAAGAACTGAGGGATAGCCTTGAGTCATTTATGATTGCCTCTAGCATCCCTAGTGAAGAGTATAAAAACGTATTGAACTTCTACCAAAAAACATACGCTCATATGAAGGACGAGCACCCTTCCACTAGAAATGATGCGCTATGGAATCACAGGCTTGAGTTCCTTGAGCGATGTAAAAAACAAGATATCCATTGGGCATTTGCTCTGCACAAAATGGGTTACAGCTTTGTAAACAACAACGTGGAGGTCATCAAAGATGTCGGTGCTATATGTCTTTTGGTAAGCAATACAGCCGTTTGGTTGTGGCATAGGTCGGCTCACGAAAAAGCACTTGAGGTAATGAACTCTGATATGTATAGTGTATACGCCCCTCAGTCTATGACTAGGAGGCTAAGTAGAAAAGTGAAAGTAATGCGTAAATCAAAACAAGAAATCAATGTATAAGATACGATTCCATCTAGCACCGGGGCATAACTTTATGAAGTGGCAGGTCACTCAGGTGATGAGCACCCCCGCCTATGGCGCAGAGAAAGTAAAGAACATAGTGGACTATCTAGACCCTGACGAAGGTACGCTCGCTATGTTCGGTTGTCGGCTACGCAATCAGAAAGGTGCTGCCAACAAGATAAAGGGAGGCGCAAATAAATCGGTATGCGCGTGGATAGAGTGCGAGAGGCTAGAGTTCTCTCCCGACATCATACCGCTCACCTTTATGGACAGGAGCTTACGCTACAACCCAAGGGTAGAGCCTCATTGGACAGACGAGAATGGCAGTGATATGGACAACACGATGCACGACCTTCTCATTACTAACGGGCGTTCTGTCTACGCCATCGACGTAGACCCCATAGATTCGGTATTTAATAAATAGTGTCGGACTCGACACATAAAACTTTTTTTTGATTATGACATCCCCCGAACCCACATCCGATAATTCACCTCACGTTGTTGACGGACAAAGCCCTTCCAACCAATACGTTTGGATTGGTGACCAATACGTACCCATCGAAAGTTTAATTTAATAAATAGTGTCGGACTCGACACAAAATCTAATCAAGATGACAAGAAAAGAACAGATAGAAAACCACTTCAAGGGTGGTGAGAAGACCAACAAGAACTTGGTCGCGCTTCAGGTATACGTGAAGAACTACATACAAGACAACTACCCTCCTCCGTATACGCAGTATGAGACGATGTCGGATGATGACGTTGCGTCACGCGCTAACACTGCGATGTATAGGTTGCTTGAAGAGAATCCTCCCTTCTTAATGGACTTCACTTCGGAGGAAAAGCACAAGCTTAATTGGGAGATAGAGTTCAGGTACAGGGCGGACATACGCGGTGTTTTCCGTCGCGAGCTTTACCTTGTAGCAAGCAACATACACAAGGCTCGCAAAGGTTTTAAGCGTAGCGATTACTTCAAGTATGATAAAGAATCCAAGCGTTACGCTATAAATACGGGCTCAACTCTCTCTACTCATAAGTTTATTGAGGCTGATGATTACTATCTAAAGAAGGATGGGTACGGCTCATACGACTGCTGTATTGTTCGTGATGGCGAGGATAGTTTTGTGTCTTGCTTCTCGTCACTGATAGAGGCGGCTCACGAGTTGCCTGGGCAACTAGAGAGGGCTTACTCCAAGCTAGAGGGTTTCTTGGATACTGCCTGTCACCAAGGCCACGATGACCTGTTGACCCTGTGTCATAAAGACTACGTGATGAGGAGGCTGAGCGACAAGGTGCTCAAAGATTTCATCGAATCCTATGAGCGACCTGCCCCGCGCAAGTATGGCGTATACAAATACAAGAACGAGAGATACCGCAGGTTCTTTGTGGACATAAATGAGGAAGAGAGGTTGAAGATGTCTCCCAACAAAGGTGTTGCAGAGTTAGTGGTCGACAACCTCCCATACAAAGACGCTGAGGCGTTGTATGAAAAACTCGAAGAGTCGGCTAACTTTTATAACGCATCACTAAAGCTTAACTCATCCGTCGCTAACTTGGTTTTGCGTTTAGAGGAAGAGCAAGGCAAGTTGGATGAAGCATCGACACGCTATCTTGCTGTCGCTGAAGAGATAAGAGATACGTACAACATAAAGGTGACCAATGAATTTATCAAAGCAGAAGCCCAGAGTTAAATCTACAGTACACGTAAACCCCACGAAAGACCTCAACGAATGGGCGCGTCACATATACGAATGGGGCAATAAAAAGCGCGGATATAACGAAAAGAAAAAGTAACCAATACTTGTTTAATCCACGTTCATTCCTTATCTTTAATCAATAATAAAATTCAATAACCCCTATGTTAAATCACAATAAAATGCCTGAGTATCTCACAGAGGTATGCAAGCAATTCGGTGTAGACGAGGGTGTCGCTCTTAGTATGAGTAAGAAGCGCGTGAGCAGTGAGCCACGTCAAGTATTCTTCCTTGTATGCGAGAAAAAAGACATACCCATCTCCTACATACAGAAGTTCTTAGAAGAACGCACAGGCTCATCTCCTCTGCACTCTACCATTATATATGGTAAGAAGAAAGCGAAAGAGATGTATGACCACGACCCTGAGATAGCCCGCTTTGTCGAAAGTATATGACCTCCGAGAAATATACGAGCTGGCAAAGAACGATGCATACAGCATCCAATTAGGCAGCGACGAATCGGAGGGGTACCTTTTGTACGGAGTAAAGATAGTTAGGTCAAATAAAAAGAAGGCCATAACTATTTATAACACGATGTTACAGGGGGACTACTACGACGAGGTCACCAGCAGAGAGTACTCTGTATTCGAACAAGAAGGGTGGCGGCTCGGTGTGTACAACGTATGCATAGAGAACTACAAGAACAAAATAACATCCTTGTTAAAAAAGATAGAGGATGACGATTTCGAGCGACCAAGTCATACTTCTTCGCTCCAGCAACAGCTCAAAAAATCAAAAGAAAAACTCCAAAAAATAGAGGAACAAAAATGGAAAACAATTCATACAAAACTCTCAGCGCAATAAGCGTAAAAGAGAAGGTAAAAAAGAAAGGACACCTTAACTACCTACCTTGGTCACACGCGTGGCATATCCTTAAAACGCATTATCCTAGCGCACAGCGTATAGTTTACGAAAGCGAGCACACGGGTCTAAACTATTTTACCGATGGCGTTACTGCTTATGTAAAGGTAGGCGTGATAGTTAACGGTCTCGAACATATCGACTACTTGCCCGTGATGGACAACAGGAACAACAGCGTAAGTATCGAAAAGGTCACTTCTCGCGATATCAACGACACCATTATGCGCTCTACAGTCAAGGCGATTGCGCTTCACGGTTTGGGATTAAGCTTGTGGACGGGCGAAGAAAGTGTGTCGGAGCCGACACAAGAAGAAGCTCCAAAGGAAAAGAAGCTTTTGAAGCTTGACGTAGACGATGAGAACTGGGACAAGGTTCTAAAGTATATCGTAAAAAACAAAGCCAAGGGTTTAGAAGCCCTTGTCGAAGAGATTGGTTCTAAGTACAAGGTCACGGCCTCGGTGAAGAAATCTTTTAAGAAGGCCATAGCAGATGCTGAGTAAGCTCACGAAGGAACAGATAGCTAAGGCTATTGAACGTCTACGTGACGACAACGACTACTATGGCGATTTCGGTAAGAAGTTCATATCGAACTCAGACGTAGGCTCTCTGCTGAGTAACCCGCGTGAGTTCCGCATCAGCCGACCTGACAACCAAGCGTTCGCCAAGGGTAGGTACTTCCACCAATCGATTCTCGAGCCTGAGAAGGTCAAGGATTGGCAGTTCGTAGATAGTTACTCTCGCAATACTAACGTGTACAAGAGGGCAATTGAAGACAGCGGCAAAGAGGTCTTGCTACTTGAGAAAGAGAAGCAAGAGATGGACTACTTGGTCAACGTTATGATGACGAACTTCGAGCTGTACCAGCAGATTTACTTGAATGAAAACGTCTTCGAGGTGCCAGGCGTGAAGCAGTTCAATGGCGTATGGTGGAAAGGGAAAGCCGACATCATATCCAAGGATTGCATCATCGACCTAAAGACCACGAGCAACATCAAGGAGTTCCGCTTCTCAGCGAAGAAATACAACTACGACAGCCAGTGCTATATATACCAGAATATATTCGGTAAGCCATTGGTGTTCTATGCCATCGACAAGAAGAGCGCACAGGTAGGTATCTATGAGCCTAGCGAAGCCTTCGTGCGTGGTGGTGAGGAGAAGGTCGAGCGAGCACTAAAGGTATACGAGCAGTTCTTCGGAGAAAATGCCACTGACAATTTAGAGTCGTATATCATCAGAGAGACACTATAAAAGCCGAGCCCTATGTCCCCGATGGGGTGAGGTTATTAATTTGGGGAATAAAATCATATCTATGTCAGATACAATTTATGCTGAAGGGTTCAATATCTATGAACCACGCAAAGAAGCACCCGACTGGGTCACAGGTAACGTAGTAGTACGTGTTGAAGAATTCGTGAAGTTCTTAGAAGAACACAAGACCGAACGCGGTGAGGTACGCTTCACGCTTGCTCCACGTAAAGCAGGAGGGTACAACCTCTTGCTTGACACCTTCGTCCCTGACCCCAGCAAGGGCAAGAAGAAGGAAGAGGCGGAGGAATCTCCGTTCTAATTCGATACCATAACGATAGGGGGTTGGGGTGTCTGTTCCTCAACCCCTTTTCTATCGAGTGATGTGTGTTGACTTTACGTCCCCTTATATATATATATATATTACTACTGTATATATATTTTTTTTCTCACTAGAGTAGAGTAAAAGTTAACATTCTTAACACTGGTATTGGTTATCAATAAGTTAGCCTTTAATTGGCTACACAAAGTCTACACCAAGTCTACATAAGCCTACACATTTATGCATCAAATCACCATATTTCGCAATATCCAAGATACATCCACCCCATTCTACAGGGATGTAACTGTGGTATTGGACAGGATTCGCGAAGGAGCGAACAGCAACGGAGTCGCTACTCCGACCAAAGACATCATAAAAAAGGTACGCGCAGAGAAGCGCAAAGCCGAGCGCAACGAGCTTAAGAAACAGCTACCTGCGATTTGCTTTAGCGGTACGTTTACGAAACGATTGGACTCTGCCATACAAGAACACAGCGGACTCATCTGTCTCGACTTCGACGGATACGAAAAGAAGAAGGACTTATTGAGCGATAAGAAAAAGCTGAGCGAAAGCAAATACAGCTATGCGGTATTTATATCGCCTAGCGGCAATGGCCTCAAGGTATTGGTCAAGGTCCCATCCGATATAGAGAACCATAAGAATTTCTTTAACTCGCTTGAGCGATTTTATCAGAACCCCCATTTCGATACCACTTCGAAAAATATAAGTAGGGTTTGTTATGAATCGCACGACCCGCTTATCCATATCAACGAAAAAGCCAGCGTATGGGATAGGGTTGACGAGATAGAGTACACGCCTGTACACAGGCATATGGATGCGCCTACTATACCTATCACCGACGAAAATAAAGTAGTGGAGCGTCTGGTTAAGTGGTGGGAGCGTAAGTACCCTATGGTCGAGGGACAGCGCAATCAGAATACATATATACTGGCCGCAGCGTTCAACGATTTCGGTATCAACCGTTCGCTTGCCGAGTACGTCTTATCGCGCTACCAAAGCGACGGCTTCAAAGAAAAAGAGATAAAGGCTACGGTAGCTTCAGCGTACAGCCAGACCGCTAACTTCAACACGAAGTGCTACGAGGATGAAGACAGGCTAAACCAAGTCAAGAACAAGCTACGACGTGGTGTGTCAAAAAAAGAAATCCGCTCTCAACTAGAAGACTTGTCGATTGAGGGCGGAGAAATAGATAGCGTTATCGATGCGCTAGAAAAAGAACAGGCAAGCCAAACCTTTTGGGAAAAATCCGAGAAGGGCGTCATCAAGATAGTCCACATACTCTTTAAAGATTTCTTGGAGGAAAACGGGTTCTTTAAGTACTGCCCTGAAGGCAGCAAGAACTATATCTTCGTACGCGTCACCAACAACCTCATCGACCACACTTCCGAGAAAGAGATTAAAGACTTTATCCTTGACCACCTCCTTGAGCTCGACGATATGGCGGTGTACAATTACTTCGCGGAGAACACGAAATACTTTAGGGAAGAATTCCTTACGCTCCTCAGCTCCATCGAAGTACTCTTTATCGCGGACACCAAGGACACCGCGTATCTATACTACCGCAATCGGGCGGTACGTATCTCAGGAAAAGATATCAAACCAATTGACTATCTTGACCTAGATGGTTACGTATGGAAAGACCACGTAATAGACAGGAATTTTGAAGTATGCGAAATAAAAGGATGCGACTACACGGTATTTATATCCAATATATGCAACGGGGACCAAGCTCGAATTACCTCGATGGAGAGCACAATAGGTTATATGATGCACGGCTACAAGAACCTCAGCTACTGCCCCGCAGTAATACTCAATGACGAGGTTATAAGCGACAATCCAGAGGGAGGAACGGGGAAGGGTATCTTTATGAATGCTCTTTCGCAGATGAAGAAGATGGTCGTAATTGACGGCAAGAGCTTCGCTTTCGAGCGTTCTTTTGCCTACCAGCTGGTGTCGGCAGATACGCAGATACTTTGCTTCGATGATGTAAGGAAACATTTCGAGTTCGAGCGTTTGTTCTCAGTGGTGACGGAGGGATTGACCCTCGAGAAGAAGAACAAGGACGCCATCAAAATACCGTTCGATAAAAGCCCAAAGGTGGCTATCACCACCAACTATGCTATCAAGGGTAGCGGCAACAGTTTCGAACGCAGGAAGTGGGAGCTCGAGCTACATCAGTTTTATACGAAGACATTTACCCCACAGGACGAGTTTAAGAAGCTTATGTTCAGCGACTGGGACGACGACGAGTGGTGTCAGTTTGATAACTATATGGTCTCCTGCTTACAGATGTACATCAATAAAGGATTGGTGGTAGGCCCTATGGTCAACAACAAAAAAAATCGGCTAGGGACTGAAACTTCTCACGAGTTCCTTGAGTGGTGCGGGCTTGTAGAGAATAGCGAGCGCAACCAACACCTCGAGGTAGGGGTCAAGGTATACAAGAACTTCTTGTACGAGGAGTTTATAAAGGACTACCCCGATTACGGGCCTAAATCTCGAGAGTCTCTGTCAAGGATTAAATTCTACAGGTGGCTGAACAAATACAGCGATTACAAAACGGGTGTAAAACCAGAGGAGGGGCGGGACTCCAGCGGCAACTGGATGCGTATGCGGTTCTCGCACGAGCTGGAGGTCAATACTAAGTTGGACATATGATACAGCTCCGCGACTACCAAATAGAGATACGCGACAAAGCGGTTGCTAAGATGCGTGACTCGGGGTGGTGTTACTTAGCGATGGAGGTACGCACAGGTAAGACATTGACAAGCCTGTCCGTTGCCGAAGAGTTAGGTGCCCGCAACGTATTGTTCCTCACTAAGAAGAAAGCTATCTCGAGTATCGAAGCGGACAACGCTATGCTTGGAGCTGACTACTTCATCCACGTCATCAACTACGAGAGTATCCACAAGATACCAGCGCGGGATTGGGACGTGGTGATATGTGACGAAGCGCACACGATGGGTGCGTTCCCGAAGCCGAGCAAGCGGTCCAAGCAAGTAAGGTCGTTGCTGGCGAAGTACAGGCCGTATGTCATACTTATGTCAGGTACGCCAACGCCTGAGTCTTACTCAGCTATGTACCACCAGGTCTATGGGATACCAGGGAATCCATTCTCCTATTACTCGAACTTCTATAAGTTCGCCAACGAGTTCGTCAACGTACGACAGCAGAGGCGCGGGCTACATATGGTCAATGACTACTCGGGAGGCAAGGAGACCATCATAGACGCGGTCAAGCCGTACACCCTGATGTATACGCAGAAGGAGGCGGGGTTCGTGGTGGACACCAAGGAGCACGTGCTGCACGTAAAAATGTCGGACTCGACACAAAATCTGGTGCGGCGGCTCAAGCGCGACAAAGTGGTCGAGGGTAAGGAGGAGGTGATACTGGCGGATACAGCGGTCAAGCTGATGCAGAAGGTACACCAACTATGCTCGGGAACGGTCAAGTTCGAGAGCGGCGCGTCTATGGTATTGGACTACAGCAAGGCGGAGTTTATACGCGAGCGATTCAAGAAGCAGAAGGTGGGTATCTTCTATAAGTTCAAGGAAGAGCTCAACGCTTTGAAGAAGGTGTTCGGGGATGACCTTACTACGGAGCTCGACGAGTTCAACGAGACGGACAAGAACATAGCCCTTCAGATAGTGAGCGGTCGCGAGGGGATATCGCTAAGGAAGGCTGACGCCTTGGTCTACTACAACATCGACTTCAGTGCGACAAGTTACTGGCAGTCAAGGGATAGGATGACCACTAAGGACAGGCTCAAGAACGATGTCTACTGGGTGTTCTCCGAGGGCGGTATCGAGAAGGATATCTACCAAGCTGTGGCGCGTAAGAAAGACTACACGCTCAAGCACTTCAAAAGGGATTTATTAAGTTTGTAAATATGACTGAACAACAAATCCAATCCAATCGAATCAAGGAGCTGGAGGCTGAGGGGTACTACGTCCTGAAGCTTATGAAGACCAACAAGAACGGCATCCCCGATATACTGGCCTTGAAGCCAGGGGCTGACGTTTTATTCTCGGAAGTTAAACGCCCGAAAGGGAAGGTATCTCGCTTGCAGGAATACCGATTAAACGAACTAGAGGGCTATGGATTTAAAACAGAAGTATACAGAGGATAGTGAAGCGGTATTCGTGGCCGAGGATGGATTCCTTGAAAGCATAAAGAGCCTGTTTACTATCTCAGAGGCAATGAATATATGGGTGAAGCTCGAAGACTCCGTTGTGTTCTTGCCCATTAGAAACCTGTTTCCGCAACAGGCAGGATTGGTTATTCATAACAGGGAAGGCGAAGCAACTTTTTTAGAGGTAGAGTACATAAAGGAAGAGCCTGAATGGGTGGTGATGATTGATATTAGAAAGGTGGATTCAGATAATTACTTAGATAAAATACTATCGAATGAGCACATTCCGATTTGATACAGAATCAGCGAAGCTGAAAAAAACCATAGGGATTGAGTTCGGGTTGGATATAATGGAGAATACCAGGGCGAGAAAATATGTGGATGCTCGTATGATTTACTCCTTAATTTTAAAAGAAAGGGGCTACGGATGCACTCTTATCTCGCGCTCGATAAATAAAACTCATTGTACCGTATTGCACTATTTGCGAATTGCCAATGATTTGCTAGGGCAACTTCCTGAACTGCGAAAAATATACTCCAGAGTAAAAAAATCACACAGCGTAGAGTATGATGTTGTCTACGATATGGGAGCTAAAGAGCTCAGGGAATATATTTATGAATTACGGGATTCTGTAGATACATTATCTTTGCAGTTAAAGGAATTAAAAACTACTGTAGATACTTATGAAAGCAATGGCGGTAGATTTTCGAAACTTTTTTTTATCCTTAAGAGCCGAGTTCCTGAGGGTAAGGAAGAAAAATTACAATCTAAATTAATTCAATTAATCAATGAGTTATAACGTAAACGACATTGACAAGATTTTAGGGTTTAAAACGTGGACGGACAGACAGAAGGTGGACGCGCTTTTAAAGATAGATTGCTTTATGTATACTGAGCTTGGGGCCGATTCTTTAAAGAAAGAAATAGAAGAGGTCCACAAGAAATCAAGGAAAATCTATCAAGCTATTAAAAGCGTTAACCCTGAAGAGGCCAAAATACTACTTAGATAGATGAGCAAATGGGACGTGGAAACAGTTAGAAAAATCAACCACATAAATTATGTAGTTGGTGAACTCCACGACCTTGTTGACGAAATTTATGAAAGCTTTGTGGATGAGGACTATGTATCGTTAAGGTCCACCGTTAAAATACTGAATCAACGTCTTATCGATTTAGGAGATTCAACAGAGGATGAGATACATAAATGAGAAAGACCTTTATAAAGTTCTTCGCGACAAGTTAATCCCAGACTTACTATCATACAAAAAAAGCAATAGCACCTACGATTGCTTTAGCGAGGACCTCAATATGCAGATAGAGTTAAAGTGTCGGCGCCGACACTATGACGACCTTATGATAGAGCGTAGCAAATGGGACCGACTGCTTCGGGAATCAGGAAAGAACGGCACTCGTCCTATCTACTTAAACTCCACCCCCAAAGGGGTATGGGCTTTTGATTTAGACCACATTAAAAAAAGCGACGCTTTATCGTGGTCATTTAAAACGCTGCCCGTAAAGACGCATTGGGACAGAGGAAAAACCAGGCGAAAAGAAGTATCGTACCTTCACATATCGATGGGTAAGGACATCACAGATATGCTGCTATGAGAAAACAAACACATAACCTCCTGTTGGTTTTGGTTCTTAACGCAGTCCTTTTCTGGGGCCTCCTCCATTTACTATCAGCGCTGCTTTAGGGATTCTTCAAGCTGCTTTTCAAGTAGCTTCATCTCTTTTTCGAATTTCTCGAGCTCAGGGTTCTTCATATCTTCTTCCATCTGCATCTGCATCTTGTATAGTTCAGGGAAGTATTCTTTCATCTGAGCCTTTTCAGCTTTAGTCATACCCGTTCCGCTTCCTTTCTTGTCCTTGCCCATACCCTTATAGATATCGGCTAGCAAGAGCGCTCTTATGTCGCGGTATAAAGGAATCAACCCTAAGTTCCCTAGGAGCTCGAGCGGCAGGCGTTCATTGAGCTCTCGCTGCTGACGTATACGCGCCGCAGGGTCTTTCTTCTCGTCTGTGCTCAGCGTCTTTACTCCGAACTCCGCCATCTTATAGAACGGCCCGAACGGCCCCATTAGGTTGCGTATGTAATCCGCTAAGGTATTGGACTTGTATTCCTTGTCTGGCGGGATAAAGGTGTAAGCGATAGCGTCTCGGTATGGGTCGTAGTCCCCATCACGTAGCTCATCTAGGAACTCTTCGTTGAGGTTCTCCACTCCGTAGTTAAGGAGACCCTTCACTACGTTACCAAAGTCTCTACCGATGATAAGACTAGTGGCTGTCGAGGCTAACGCCTGTCCGAACTGCTTCATTATATCCTTTTCGTCCTCTTCTTCGTCTAACCCAAAAGCTTGCTTTAGCCACTGGTTTAAAATAGTGCCAGCCAGAGTATATACTATCATACGGGTGGTAACAGCTCCGAGAAGTGCCGCGCCTTGACGCTTAGAAATCATACCGTTACCAAGCATAGCATTCACTGCCGTCCTCGCTGATATATATTCATATATCAAGAATCGAGTCATAAAGCTATTGAAGTTGTTGAAGAACTGGAGCAGCGCGGTTTGCTTAGCCTTGGAAGGATACTTCCCCCTTAGCATACTCTTGAACGGGTTGTCCGCCGCGCCAGCAAGAGTAGTGACCTGGTCTGCTGTATCGGTTGCTTTATTTAGCGCTTCTTGATTGGCAGCCATATAAGCCTCATCGTTTGCAGCTATCTTCTCGAAGTCTGGCTTCTTGCCTGTAATTTCTACAAAAGCATTTTCAAATGAACCAAACCACAGAGGTCGGATAACAGCCTTATCAGGAGCGGATATCAATGTGTCAGCTACAAGCTCGACTCCTTTCTTTGCAGGCGCTAATAATCCGTTGTATATCTGAGTTATCTTGTTGCGCACGTCTCCATAAGCCCTCCCCCCTTTATCTCCAGCCTTCTCGCCCAGTACCGAGGTGTCAATCATACGCCCTGACAATACCTCATTAGGATACATCCTTGAAAGCTGAGTGCTCTTCAGGTTGCTCATCACGTCTATGCCCACCGTTCCCATTACCATTTTTTTATTAGCCATACCAGCTGCAAAATCCTTTGGCGCGTATATAGAAACGAACGCTAAGTTAGAAGCCCCTTCAGCCATTGCACGAGTACCTGAAGCCAGTACCAATCGGTAGCCTGTCTTCTTTACGTACTGAATAACGTTCTCAAGCATAGTGCTTTGACTGAAAGTACGTGTCAGCAGGTCGTCGAGCGTTAGTTCGAGCGCGTTTTCGACAGCGTTTACTATCTCGTTCTCCTGCTTCGTTACATCGCCACGCTCCTCCAATAGCTTCCGCGTATCTGATATGGCTTTCCGTGATGTGCGGATAGGCTCAGTCAAATAGAAGTCTGTCAACGTAAATCGAGAGCCGCGTGATACCGAGCTAAATACGTCGAAGTTAAGTGGAGTGGCAGCCCCTGTACGCTCAATCAAATTCTTAGCCTTGGTAGAGGCCCTCATCGATTGGTTATAAGCTTCTATGATAGACACATCTGCCGACCTATCCATCTGACCGCTGGTACTCAGTACGTTGTGGTGTGCGTATTGGTTGAGAGCATCAACCCTTCGGCCTCGTATCACGGCACCAGTAAAGACAGCCTTACTACCCATAGACTTATTGATGTCCTCCATAACGGCAAGTGCATTACGCTCTGCTTTATTGAATGAGTCGTATAACTTCTGAGAGTCAATCTGTTCTCCACCGAAATCGTCGAGTATCTGCTGAAGCATCTCTGCGTCTTTGCCCTTGAAGAAAGACTGTCCTTTATTGATATGTTCAATGGTAGCTCGGATGAAGTCAGCAGCTGGGTTTACTTGTTTGTTGTCGGGGTTAGCCTCGAACTCACGCTGCAACATATAAGCCATCATCTTGTACGAAGACATCCGCGCCTTGTTGGGGTCGTTCTTGAACGACTTCATCACTGCCTCTTGCGCATCGGTCAATCGCTTGTCCACTTTCTTCATCTCCAAAGAAAACGTATCGTAAGCCTGAGCCAGCGGCTTGAAGACAGCGTCATAGATACGCGTGGTCTGGAAGTCACCGAACACCTGGTCGATATATGCCAGCGGATTGCGCTTGATACTCTCAAAGAACTTATTGTTCTTGGTGATGCCAGACTTAATCTTGCCTACGAAAGTAGACACAGGAAGTGGCACAGCCTTAATTATAGACTCGAGCAAAGACTTAGCCCTATTCGAAGCGTTCATTGTCTCGGCGAGTCGCTGAGCTGCGTGGGTTACGAAGCCGTTGTTGATGTTATCTATGACAGCTAACAACGTCTCTAGCTGCTGGTTGCTGAGCCTCTCGATAGCCTCGGTGCGCATCAGCTTGGCGAGCTGACGAGCTAGGGTTCGTTCCTCGTCCATAACGAGA